>Ga0326597_10000275_pt1 | contig 96723 bp, 79 predicted proteins | sample RVTome_12_FD_203789 | JGI IMG/M metagenome (GOLD analysis project Ga0326597, IMG submission 203789) | Soil microbial communities from uranium-contaminated site in the Upper Colorado River Basin, Wyoming, United States - RVT100D185 | ecosystem: Environmental > Terrestrial > Soil > Contaminated >...
CACCGCGCTATCGCGTGGAACGCTGAAGCGGGCATTCGGCAACATTGCCAACTGGACAACATCGCTCGTTTTGCAACGGTTGGGCGGCGTTCGCGGTGGACTGAAGGAGACGCAGTTGGCTCAGACAGCGGGCATGATCCCGTATGGCGTGGCCATCGCGTTGGGGCTCTATGGATATCTGATTTTGGGCCGTATCATTTAAGTCCGTCAGATCGCGTGCAAACGGAGAATCGTCCTGTACAGAAAGAAATAGAGGATGTCAGACTTCAGAATTCACGATAAAATCCAGCGGTTGACGCATTCGCGTCAAGCCGGCCAGGCCGTCATTGAGTTTGCGTTCATCCTGCCGCTGCTGTTGATTTTGGTTTTCGGTATCACGGAACTGGGTCGGATGCTCATGCAGACCAACATGCTGACACAGGCCGCCCGTGAAGGAGCCCGAGCGGCGGCGGTCGGAGCCGACTCGACATCGGCCGCGACACGCGTTGCGGATGTTCTGACGGCGGCCGGCATCACGCCGGCGTCGATCGACGTGAGCGGCCCGGATTCCGACAACATGATGCTGGTTGTGGTCACGTCCAATTTTCAGGTTATTCCGGGAACGCTATTGCCGTTCTCGGGCACATTCGTCCTGCGGGGGGCGGCGGCGATGAGGTTTGAAGGATAGTTCCGGCCAAGGGGGGCCGAATGCGCTCGCGATCGATCATCGTTATTGGATTTGTGGCATTCCTTTGTGCGGCCGTGGCGACCGCCATGGTCGTTTTGTATTTGCAGAAGACTGCGCGCACCGCCGCGGCCGGGCCGCTGCTCACCCCCGTTGTCGTCTCTGCGGCCGACCTGTCGTTCGGCCAGACGTTGGACGCGTCCAAGCTCAAGATCGCCATGTTCCCGCGTGAGAGCGTGCCCAAAGGTGCGGTCTCGGTCATCGACAGTCTTGTGGGGCAAACAACGAAGGTCTTCCTCGCTCAGGATGAGCCGGTCCTCGTTTCCAAGTTATCGTCGATCGGCGGCGGCCTCTCGCTGATGATCGAGCCCTCGATGCGGGCTGTTTCGATCAAGGTCGACAAGGTTTCGGGGGTCAGCGGCTTTGTGATTCCGGGGGACCGGGTCGACGTCATCGCCATCGTCGACCAGCAGGTATCCTCCCGCGAGTCCCTCGCCAAGACGATTCTCCAGAATATCGAGGTGCTGGCATCCGGGGCACAGACTGAGAGCAAGGGGAATGAGCCGATCACCGCTCAATCGGTGACGCTTCTCGTGGATGTACCCAGCGCTGAGAAGCTGGCACTGGCGCAGAGCGCGGGGAAATTGCAGTTGTCATTGCGCAACCCCAACGACACGGAGCTGGCAGAAGAAACAAAGGGACTGACGACCCAAAGTCTCCTGAGCGGCCCCAAGGAAGAGGAGCCGCCGCGCCCATCGCCGACGCCCAGAAAAGCACAAGCCAGGCCCGACCCGCCCAAGACGGTCGCCAAACCCGACACCATGACGATTTTCCGTGGCACGCACGCCAAAAAAGAGAAGCCGGCCATGGACGTCAAGCCGGCCGTCAACGACACATTGACGGATTCACTGAGACAGTCACCCGGAGCATAGCGAATCATCATGACAATCGACCGAGTGCCCGCGCCGCCAGATGGTCGGATGGTGCCGTATCGTCCGATCCCCGGCATCTACAAGTTCGCCATCCTCTTTGTCTTCGCCATGCTCCTTTGCCCCGATTCCGCGCCGGCACAGGGACGCGTGGAGGATTTCCGGGTGACACAGGGACACTCGCGCGTGCTGCGGCACCGGGAGAAGATCAAGACGGTTTCAGTCGCCAATGACTCGGTGGCCGACGTCGTTGCCATCACCGCCGATGAACTGGTCGTCATCGGCAAAGAGGCGGGCAACACAACGCTGATTGTCTTCGGTGAGACGACCCCATACGTCATGCACAACATCGTTGTCGACCGGAATTTTTCCGGACAGCAGATCATGCTGGAAGTCCAGATCGGCGAAGTGAATCGAAACACATTGAAGGAACTGGGCTTCGACTTTACCTGGGTCAACGACGATGACGACTTTGTCACCGAGGGCCAGAAGACCGTTGGGGCATATGGGGGACAGACGCAGGTTCCCAAAGTCCCGGTCTTGCCCAACACGGGCGTCTCCGGATTCTTCCGGTTTGTGGGCGATTACAATCAGATCTCCGCAGCCGTGCGCGCCCTGCAGCAACGGGGCGACTACAAGCTGCTGGCGTCTCCGAATCTGCTCTGTCTGAGCGGAAGCGAAGCCAGTTTTCTGGCGGGCGGCGAGATTCCGGTCCCGGTCTCAGTGACCAACACCGGCGGCGTCACACAATTGGCGCTGGAGTGGAAGGAGTATGGTGTCCGGCTCAATTTCGTTCCCACCATCGTCGATTCCACGCTGATCAATCTGAAAGTGAAGCCCGAAGTCAGCAGTCTCGATTACAACAACGCCGTCGTCCTGTCCGGGTTCTCGATTCCCGCGCTTCTGACCCGTCGCGCCGATGCGACGGTGGAGCTTTTGAGCGGCCAGGGACTGCTGCTCGGCGGATTGGTGCTGAGCGAGCGTGTGAAAAATGTGCAACGAATCCCCATACTTGGCCATCTGCCGATTCTGGGAGCGCTGTTCACGCGTCACGAGAGCAGCACGGCCGAAAACGAGTTGCTGATACTCGTTTCGCCTCGGCTTTATTCGGCGGGCCAGGAACAGCTCCCGCCTTTGCCGTGGGGCGGCACGGATACGGAGACCGATACAACCGGGCCACCCGTTCCCGAATCCGAATAAGCGGCGCAACGGGGGGTAACATCCGGCTCCAGGCCAGGAGAATTGATGATTAGACGTGAGCTGAACAGAATGTATCGCGACGAACGGGGAGCCGTTGTCGTCATGATCGGCGCCCTGATCGCATTCCTGTTGGTCTTTGCCGTCTACGCCATCGACGCCAGCCAGATGCTCCTGGTGCGTACGCAATTGCAGAACGCCGCGGATGCCGCCGCCCTGGCCGGCGCTTTGGTGGGCGGGATGACGGGGGACACGACTCTCGCACAGAATGAGGCGATCCTCGCGGCCGGTGCGAATAACGCCCTCGTGGACTCGGGGAACGGCAACATCATGGATCCTGTCGTGATAACCGATGCGGACGTGGTCTTCCCGCAAGCGCGGAGGATCGAGGTCACCACGCATCGGACCGAAGCCACCGGCGATCCGTTCATGAACTACTTCCTCCGGATTTTCGACGATGGCAACGTTGCCGGCGAGATGACCGCACGCGCTGCCGCCGAGTTCTTCTGGGTGTGTAGCGGCAAATGCATCGAACCCTGGGCGCCACCGGATCGTTGGTATGACGCCAATGCGAATGATGCGTTTGATCCGGACAGCATTACCAATCCCGACGAGTACTATGACCCGCTCACGACCGGGTACACGGATGCCGACCTCGGCGAACAGATCACAATCGTACTGGCCAACGGGGGTCAGACCGATTTTGGTGAGTTCTGGTACTATTCTGTCTGCCTCCCCCCAGTCAATAAGGGCAACCCCGATTGCGGCGGCGACACTTACCGTGACTGGATGTGCGAGGGATGTCTCGACAGCTCATTTACAGTCGAGCCCGGCGATACATTGCTCGTCGAGCCCGGAAAGAAAACTGGTCCGAACGATGATGGTCTCGATTGCATCATCGCAACGGATCCCGATGCGACCTGGGATGACGCCACCGGGACGGTCGTCAATTCGGCATTCCCCATCAGTCCACGGATCGTCAAGGCGGCATTCTTCAACCCCGCAATTGGCCTGACAGACGCAGGAAACGGCCGGAAGCGGATGGAAGTCGCGAAGATATTCGTGCTGTTTGTTGAGGGATCATCGGGTGGTGATCAGATCACGGGCCGGTTCATGCGCCTCAACGAACCGGGAGGCGAGGTCTGCGTCGATCAATCCGACCCGACATTCCTATACACAACCAGACTGATCGAGTAATCATTTGTCGCCCTCGCAGGCGACACCATCCGGAGAGGGCGTTAGTCCAATACGCATGATGCAGAATATCCCGATTATCGTCATCGATTCAGACGGCGGATTCCGCAAGGCCGTGCGCCAATACCTGGGCAACGTCTCAGGCGTTCAATTGGTCGGAGAAGCCGAAAGCCTTAACGCCGCGCAGGAACTGATTCAAAAGACACGACCCAAACTCATCTTACTCGAGTTGGCGACCAAGCCCGACGAGGCGCTGACCTGGGCCGAAAAGTGGAAAGCGGAATTTCCGGGACTGAGAATCTTCGCGACTTCAGCATCGAAGAAGCCCGATGTGATCTTGTCGGCCATGCGCGCGGGTGTGAGTGAATACCTCTCCAAGCCGCTTGAGGCGGGCGAGCTGCGCATCGCACTCGACCGCATCATGCGCGAATTTGAAACCGAGACTTTGCAGGTGCAAGGCGCGGGGCAGATCATCGCTGTGTTCAGCAAGAAGGGTGGGCTCGGTGTCACGACACTGGCCGTCAACCTTGCCGTGGCGCTCGCCGAGGCCGGACGACAGACCGTCATCGCCGATCTGGCGTTTGATCTGGGCGATGTCGCCAGCCAACTCGATCTGGTGCCGGAGATTGTGATGACCGATGTCATCGACAAACACGGCGCCCTGGACTCGGGCCGACTCCAAAGCTCGCTGCTCCGCCATCCGTCGGGCTTGTACTTCCTGGGCGAGAAGGATGTTGGCAGCGGCGCGGACGTGATTTCCGCCAAGCAATTGCATCATATCCTGTCGCATCTGCGCGAATCGTTTCAGTATGTCGTCCTCGATGTCCCACACATATTCGATTCGCACACCTACGAAGCCCTGCAATTGGCCGATCGGATCCTGCTGGTGGCTACGGCAGAATTGTCGACGATTCGCGCGACGCGTTACGCGCTCCAGGTGTTTCGCTCACTGGGGTATGATCAGCACAAAGTTAAGGTCGTGCTCAATCGGCTGTCGCGGAAAGATCTCATCCGTGAAGATCAATTCTGCGAGACAGTCGGGTATCCGGTGTCGTACCGCATTCCCAGCGACTACCGGACAGTGATTGAAGCCGTCAACAGCGGCGAGCCGCTGACGATGGGTAAACTCAAGTCGGGTGTCGCCAGGAGCATCGGCCAGTTGGCACAGCAGTTTGTTTCATCGAACGGTACCAGTCCGGCCAGTTAGCAGCAGAGCCGACGAAGGAGTGGAGATTGGTCTTTCGTTCACGTTCCGGTTTCCGGCGGCCGCCAGCGCCGGTACAGCGGGGGGAAGTGACATCCGACACACCGCCTCCGCCTCCGCCGGGCAAACGCGATACCTTCAGCGAACTGAAGGCGCATCTGCACCAGTCGTTGATCAATCGACTGGATCTCTCCGTTCTGATCACGGTCGATCGCAACGTCCTCTATTCGCAGATCGGCCGCGTGACAGAGGCCTTGCTGGCCGAGGAGGGCACATTTCTTGCCCCCGACGTCAAGGAACGTCTCATATCGGAAATCCAGGATGAGATCCTGGGGCTGGGTCCGCTCGAAGAGTACATGAAGCGTTCCGAGGTATCGGATATCCTCGTCAACGGCTACGAGAAAGTATACATCGAGGAGGGCGGAAAACTCTATCTGACCGAGACCCGTTTCAAAGACAACGAACACTTGATGAAAATCATCGATCGCATCGTCAGCCGTGTGGGGCGCCGTCTCGACGAGGCGTCGCCCATGGTGGATGCGCGGTTGGAAGATGGCTCGCGCGTCAACGCAATCATTCCTCCGCTGGCGCTCGATGGTCCGATGCTGTCGATTCGTCGCTTCCGCACCAACGTGCTCGGAATCGAGGATCTGTTGGAGCGGAATTCGATCACCGCGTCGATATTCGAGTTTTTGACGGCGGCGGTGAAATCGAAACTGAATATCATCATCTCGGGCGGTACGGGCTCCGGAAAGACGACGCTTCTTAACATCCTGTCGGCCTACATCCCCAGCGATGAGCGCATCCTGACAATCGAAGACTCGGCCGAGTTGCAATTGCAGCAGCCGCACGTGGTGCGACTGGAGACCCGCCCGCCGAACATCGAGGGACGCGGAACCGTCACGCAGCGCGATCTGCTGCGGAATGCGCTGCGCATGCGGCCGGATCGCATCATCATCGGCGAGGTCCGCGGTGCGGAAATCTATGAGATGTTGCAGGCGATGAACACCGGGCATGACGGGTCGCTGACAACCATCCACGCCAACAGCACGCGCGACTGCCTGTTGCGGCTGGAAACTCTGATGCTGCTGTCGGGAATCGATATCCCGGGACGCGCCATTCGCGAGTTGGTCACCAGCAGCATCAATCTGGTGATCCAGGTGTCGCGGTACAGCGACGGCACTCGACGTGTGTCATCGATTTCGGAAATAACCGGCATGGAGCAGAATACGATCACGATGCAGGAGATCTTCCGGTTCGAGCGCGAGGGTGTCGATGAGACCGGCCGGATCCTCGGACGCTTTCGACCGAGCGGCATTCGTCCGAAGGCAATGAGCCAACTTGCGGGGGCCGGGATTTATCTCGCTCAGGAACTGTTCGATCCCGTTGAGAAGCCATCATGACAATGACGCATATCGCCATCGTCATTTTTGCGACAATCTTTCTTCTGCTGCTGGCTGTATTCCTGATTGCCTACGAACGATTGGCCCGGCGCAACCGCCGATTGCGCGAGCGCATGCGCGAGGTCGTCGAGCAAAAGGCCGAATCGTCGGAAAAGCAATACCTCATCCTGCGCGATCAATCTTACAGTCATATCCCCTTCCTCGACCGGCTCCTGTCGGGTATGGCGTCGGCGCGCAAGCTGCAAGACTACATCGATCAGGCCGGACTGCCGATCCGCGCGGGTGCGATGATCCTGGCATCGCTGTCGCTGGCAAGTGTCGCCGGTCTCGCCGTATCGCTGGTCACCGCGTCGCGACTCCTGGGAGTGGTGGCGGCATTGGTCGTGATTCCGGTCCCATTCATGTGGCTGTCCTGGCGTCGCAACAAGCGCATCGATCGATTTGAAGAACTTCTTCCTGAGGCGATCGATCTGATCGTCAATGGGCTGAAGTCCGGCTTTTCGCTCGAATCCGCTCTGAGTCTGGTGGCGCAGGAAATGCCCGAGCCGGTTGGCCCGGAGTTCGCCATCACGTACGAGGAGCAGGAATTGGGCGTCGATTTTGTCTCGGCCCTGGACAACATGACCCGGCGCATGCCCAGCGACGACTTGCGCATCATGACGACGGCCATCTCGATCCAGCGGCGGACCGGCGGCAATCTGGCTGAGATTCTCGGATTGCTGGCACGGATGATTCGCGAGCGATTCACGCTGCGTCGCGAAATCAGGATTCACACGGCCCAGGGACGGCTATCGGGGACGATTCTGATCATGTTGCCCATTGCGTTGGCGATCATGATACAAATCATGAACAAGGACTACCTGAAAATACTTCTCGAAGATCCCGTCGGAATCTATTTGATCGTGACCGGGGTTGTCCTGCAAGTGATCGGCGTGTTCGCCATACGGCAGATCGTGCGCCTGCGGTATTGATGAGATGCGACCGTGTCGATAACCGTCATTGCCATCATTATATTTGCGGCGCTGTTCAGTGCGTTGATCGCGGTCCTGCTGTATTTTTCGCGATCACGTGATCGGATCGAGAGGCGTCTGCGCGATGTCCAGGATGGCATAGTCGCCGGCGAAGGTTCCGCTGCCGGATCGCCGTCTCTCCTGATCGCGATTGACCCGGCGTCGTACACGTCGCTGCGCGCAGACTTGACCCGGGCCGGTTTCCGTGGTTTGCATGCGAAAGCATGGTATTGGTTCTGGAGGGTCCTGGGCGCTCTCATACTGGGGGGGATTGCGTTCTGGTTCCAACGTGAGTTCATAAGCCAAGGGGCGATGAGAATCCTGGTTCCGGCCGGTGCGGCATTGGGCGGCTTCTCCCTGCCATACTGGGTTGTCCGTGGCCGTGTGCAAAGACGCCGGGCGAACATCCAGCGCTCGATCCCCAATGTTCTCGATCTGATTATCGTGTGCGTCGAGGCGGGCCTCAGTCTCAATGCGGCGATTCAACGCATCTCCAAGGAAATGCGCCAGACGTACCCGGAGTTATCGGCGGAACTCAGTATTCTGAATCAGGAATTCTTTCTGGGATTGAGCCGTGCCGACGCGTTTCGAAACCTGGCGCTCCGAACCGGTGTCGATGAATTGCGGTCTTTGGCCACCGTGCTCCTGCAGTCCGACAAGCTGGGGACAAGCATCGCCGAAGTCCTCCGCGTGCAGGCGGAGATTCTGCGCACCAAGCGTCGCCAGCGCGCCATGGAGGACGCTCAGAAGATGCCGATTAAGTTGCTGTTTCCTCTGATCCTCTTCATATTCCCTGCGCTGTTGGTAGTGATTCTCGGCCCGGCGGCGATTTCACTGTATCGGTCACTGACGGACGTCGCGCGGTAGCAAGGAGCCTTCAGAAGGGAGAAGCACATGAACACACTGAACATCGTACTCATCGTGCTGGCGGCGGTACTGGGTATCGGATGGTACACCCGGCGTCGGAATCGAATCAATCGCGATCGCGATATGAAGCGATAGCGCCGTCGTGACCTGCGATGTCCGACGGGCCACGGTCCCGTCTGTTCCAGCCGCTCAACCACGTTGCAATGGGTGCGGCGTGGCATTGACCGCGTTTATTGTAACGGAATCGGGGCGCCGGTTCAGCTTCGCCCGTTCGAGTTCAAAGACCTGAGCGTAGCGCCGGCTCCAGTTCCCATCTTGTGCACCACTCCCGCTGTCCATTAATAGAACTCCACGCGCACAGGAGATTTTCCTGGAAATCCGCCACGGCTTCGGACCGTGATCAACGGCGTCGATTGACGCCGTCCCCATAGTTTCCATGGCAGCAATTGCAGTGGTTGGGCTATGGAGAGTCTGAGACTTTTCCTCGGGGCTGACTTGGTTGGGCTCTTTCGCGCACCTAAGCAGTTGTATGACGATTGTGCCCATGCCGCCTTCGCCGAGCTTGGCGGTGATACGATAATGAGAAAGCATCTGTCCAATCATAGAAGTGCGACAGAATTCGTCCGGATACGTAACTCAGAATCCACCTTTCGTCCCGGTATTGGGCATGCGACATCCCCTGAGCGATTTGGAGTCACGGATACTGGGGTTTCACGTCGCGTTACAGAGGAGAGTAAGTTCCTCTCCGACTCATGGAGCATGCCTCACAACGACTTGGGAAGGAATCAGTCACGATTCGGAGAGGGGGGGATTCGAACCCCCGGACCCCGTAAAGGGTCAACGGTTTTCGAGACCGCCCCGTTCGACCGCTCCGGCACCTCTCCGGCGGCGAATATAGACGACTTCGACCGCCAAAGTCAGGTGATTTGCGGTTTGAGGAAAACGAGAGTCGCTGTTGAGAAACTGAGCGCGACTATGTAGTCACAGCGGGCGTCGAGGCCGCCTTGACGACTCCAACCAGAAACTCCGCATCGGGACGCAGCAAGCGATACGACACGAGTGTGATCAAAGCGAATCCGACCACGTCGGTAATCTGGCCCCCCAAAAACAGCAGCACGACGCCGTAGACGATCGGTGTCGCCCCGATGCAGAACACGATGAGGAATGTCCGCACAAAGAGCGCCTCAAGCGCGGCACGTTGACCGATCAGTGATCGTACTTTTTCGGGCGCCAAAAGGAGACGTCGCAGGAAGAACGCCACGATCGGCTCGGAGAGAGCCACCGCCAGCAACACGAAAAGAATGAACATGTACGAATCACCGCGTGCCGCCGGTTCGACTCCCATGCCCTGTTGCCGCAGAATGTACGCGGCGACCACGATCAGCACCGGCACGATCAGATGAATCAGCAATCCGAGCTTGGTGATGCGCAGCGCGAGGTCATCGTACGACGCATCGCGAGAAGGATTGGATGAGTATCGTGAGTGCATGGTACTTCGTACCCGTCCGCAGACGCGGCACGCCGTGCCCTTACGACTGACTCTGGCGTGCACGACGTCCGGCGAAAAACTCTTTCATGATCGCCGCACACTCATCGGCCAGCACACCGCGCAGGATCTCGACGCGGTGATTGAGCCGCGGATCGGTCGGGATGCGGAATATCGAATCGCACCCGCCGAACTTCGGGTCGGCGGCGCCGTAAACGATGCGTTCGATGCGCGCCATCACCGAAGCACCGGCGCACATCACGCACGGCTCGATGGTGGCGTACAAGGTCGCGCCCAGGAGCCGCCACGACTCGAAGTGCTCCGATGCAGCGCCGATGGCCAGAATCTCCGCATGGGCCGTCGGATCGCCGAGCCGTTCGGTTTGATTATGCCCGCGCCCGACGACCATACCGTCGGCCACGACGACGGCGCCGACCGGCACTTCTCCCTCATCGAATGCCTGCTGCGCCTCGTGCAGCGCCTGCCACATGAACTGGGCATCGCGTTCGAAATCGAATGGCGGTTTGACGGCTTCGATAACCACGGATACATCCCGGCTTCGACGGCAGGTTAGTCATCGAAGCGTAGTACGGCAACGGCGAATACGGCTGGCGCGGTTGAGAATCAGTCTTATCGCCCGTTTGGACACACTCATATGTGCCTGCCACGTGCCCCCGCGTGGCGAGAATTAGAAAGCAAGGCCGAATGACGCCCTGCGGCCATCGAACTGGGCGGACAGAGGCAACCCGGCTTCTGTGTGATGACGCGTCACGATACGTCCGATCACGAACCCGATCGTGGCTCCGGCAATGACATCGGAGAGATAATGCCGGCTGTCCTCCATGCGCGCCACGGCGGTCAGCGACGCGAGCGTATAGGCCGGAACCCCTACCATGGGACCATGCCGCCGGGCAAGGATTGTGGAGACGGTCCAAGCGCCGGATGTATGCCCGGAAGGGAACGATCGGCGATCCGATCCATCGGGCCGCTCGCGCTGTGTCGCCAGTTTCAAAGAGGTGACACAGATGCCGTCAAGCAGCATACCGGTGAGAACCGCCTGGCCCGTGTGCCGCATGGCCGTATCGCCAAGGACCGTTCCCAATCCCCAAAATCCAGCGCCCATCGCGCTGAGGTAGCCGCCATTGCCATAGGCATCGCCGACATCAACCAGATCAGTCTCCCAGAATCCGCGGGCAAACCTGCTGTTTGAAGTCAGATCGTACCGAAGCGACCACACGGTCAACATCGCACCGATCGCCAGGGGTTTGAAGTAGCTCGTGATCGGCGCAGCGACGCTTCGCTCATACCGAAACGGTACACGTTCGTGGGAGGGCGAATACTGCGCCCATGCGTTGCCCGACGCGCAGCCGAGTACAGCCATCGCGAGCGCCGCCTTCAACGTCCTCGGAACGCTCGTGGGCGGCACATTCACCATCAGACCACCTCCCTGCTCCGGATCCCGAATCACCGCCAGATGCCTACTCGGATGTGACCGAGGTCAACTCAATATGGGCGTCACCCCCGGAGGACGACTCGATGAGAATCAGGCCGACGCCTACAGCATAATACTTGTCTTCGGAGATACCCGGCTCCAAACGTGACCACTCCAGTGTTTGCAGGCATCCCGCGAACATTCCATAGTCGATTGTGACTGCAGCATCGAGCGCGACCACTTCGGCCTCATCCTCGGCTTCACCGACGTAGTATTCCTGGCGGTACTTTTGCCCGACCTGTGGATCGCCCTGCATGACGATGCCCGGCTTGGCGCCATCGACTCCGGCTGTCCATGATCCCTCGGTGCTGACGACCTGTCCGTTCTCGATTTCCCTTGAGTCTTCGCCGAAGTACCAGACATTCCCGTCGACATCCTGTGCAAACCAGTCTTCGGTCGCCTCGACGAGTTCACCGTCAACCCAGACGCTGTCGTAGACGACAATACACGTCACGCCGAGGATCTCGACCGTCTCATGGCCAACGACGACCTTGTTGAGTTCGGTCTCGCCGTCGCTCTCGCCTTCAAAGATGAAGGTGGTTCCCGGTGCCAGCGGGAGGAATGTGTTGTCGACTGTCTCGACGAAATTCGCCGGGTCGATCTCCGGGTCATAGTCGATCTTCGGCGACGAGCTCCTGGAGCATCCAAGCGTTGCGGCGAGAATGACGGCGCTCCCGCCGGTGATCAATGCGGTGTTCATCGTTGGGTTCTCCTTCGCGATTCGATGATCGCGTGATGCCGTTACAGAGCTTTACGCAGTGTTTTCGCTGTCTGATGAATAGAGTTCCGTACGATATCGGGCCAGGTGAAAATGGCCCCGCAGATGCCGCTATTTCTCGCCGTAATAAACGCGGGGCGATGAGGAGTTCCGTCGAAAGAATGCACGGAGGTGCCTATGACCGGTCTGAGTCTACGACCGGGTCAGGCCGATACTTCAGGCGAGGGTTTATACCCCATGACCGTCATGGAGGAGAGCCAGAACTCGTCGGTACGTTTGTAGTCGTACGCAACTTCGGATTTGACCTCGATACGCTCAAACCCCGCACGCGCGATCAACGCCAGATATTCATCGCGGTCCATGGCGCCGGCCACGCATCCGGCCCACTGTTCCATATCGTTACGAAGCTCCTCGCGTATGACGCCGTGCGCGACGATATCCGACACGATGAACCGCCCCCCCGGTTTCAGAGCGCGGTATATCTCGCCATAGACTTCCCTCTTATCGGGGACCAGGTTTATCACGCAATTGGAGATAACGACGTCGGCAGCAGAGCTCTCGACCGGGAGGTGTGAGATGTTCCCTTGGCGGAAAACAACATTCGAGTAGCCCCCCTTAATCGCGTTCGCCTCGGCAACCGACAGCAATTCCTCAGTCATGTCGACGCCAATGACCATGCCTCGGTCACCGACCTGATGCGCTGCCAGAAAGCAGTCGATTCCGGCCCCGGAACCAAGATCGATGACGACCTCTCCGACTGCCAACTGAGCCCAAGCGACCGGGTTGCCACATCCCAGCCCGAGGTCGGCGCCTCGCGGGACCTCGGCCAGTTCGGAGACGGCGTATCCCGGCGAGAGATTGGTGATCGGCCCGCCACATGCCCCAGAATCGCAACACCCGGACCGGACGCCCTCTGCGATGCCGGCGTACTTGGACTTTACGGCCTTTCGGATTGTTTCAGCGTCGGTCATCAACTCCCCCTGAACTTTAGGCTATCTAACTGACGGTGGCTCCCCAAGTGATTTAAACAGTCAAACGGCCCGTCTGTTCGCAACCGCTGTTTGCCGCCCGGCCCGGCATTGCTGATGGCAGCGTCCGCCAAGCCCGATCAGGGCGCAATGACCAGCTAAATGCGCGAGCCAATCTGTCCGATTATAGAGTACAGGGCGCGGGACGGGTCGTATCCGCCCCCGTTCCGGGGGACTATGGGCAACTCAAGACGGGGCAAGGACAAAGGGGCGCTCCGGGACTATTTCGAAGCAGTCCTGGTGGCGCTCATCATCGCGGTCGTGCTGCGCGCATTTGTCGTGCAGGCCTACCGTATACCCACCGACTCGATGCAGGGGACGCTCATCCCCGGCGATTACGTGCTGGTCAGCAAGCTGGCCTACCACTTCGGCGATCCGGAGCCGGGGGATGTGATCGTCTTTAAGTATCCGTTGAATCCGTCGAAGGACTTCGTCAAACGGTGTGTCGCAGTCGAGGGCCAGAAAGTTGAAATCCGCAACAAGGTCGTCTACGTCGACGATGAGCCCGAGAATGTTCCCAAACAGGTCACCTTCGAGGACCCAAAATCCATCCCCGGATATCTATCCAATCGGGACAATTTCGGGCCGACCGTAGTTCCACCAGGGCACTTGTTCGTGATGGGTGACAACCGCGACAACTCGCGCGATTCACGCGACTGGGGATTCCTCGACAAGAAGTGGTTGCACGGCAAGGCGATGTTCATCTATTGGTCGTGGGCGCCCGACCCCGCAGCACCGAAGTGGGAAAGCCCGTACATTCTGCCGCTGTTGACCATACCGGGCTATAACATCATCAACTTCACCAAGCGGCTGCGCTCCGACCGCATCGGCACCGGACTATAGTTGTTCGCTCATCAAGTGTAAGAGTAATGTCATTCCGAATCCCGACCCCGCACGCAGTGCGGGGGAGTGGTGAGGAATCTCCTATCTCGTAATGCCATTCCTTAACGAGACTGCCGGCACATCCCGTCCCTCCCCCTGATCCAACACCCAGAATCGTACGTCGCGATGTGCCGACAACGCTCGACGCAGATCGTCGGCGGGCTGTGTCTCGCCATCGGCACCGAGACGAAATGTCCCGAAATGAACCGCGATGCTCGTCTGTGCACCCAAGTCACGATGCGCATCGACGGCTTCGGATGGAGAGATGTGGACCGGTCGCATAAACCAACTCGGCAGGTAAGCGCCGATCGGCAAGAGCGCAAGCCGGATGGGCCCGTATTTCTCGCCGATCTGCCGAAAGTGCGCTCCGTATCCCGTGTCGCCCGCGAAATAGACATTCCCAGCCGGACTTGAAATCACATATCCGAGCCACAACGTCTTGTTGCGATCGAAAAACCCGCGCCCCGAAAAGTGCTTCGCCGTGACACCACGAAGGGCTACGACATCGGACAGCGACAACGAGTCTTCCCAGTCGATCTCCTGAATATTGGCGATTACGTTGTGAGCCAGCATCGCCTTGACTCCCAGTCCCACGATGACGCGCGCATGCGGATGTGCGGCCGAAAGCCGCCTGAGCGTCGGGATGTCGCAGTGGTCGTAGTGATTGTGGCTGATCAGAATCGCATCCAAGGGCGGCAGATTCTCCAAGGTCACACCGGGGGCGCGATGGCGCCGGGGTCCGGCCCAGAACACCGGGCTGCACCGCTCCGACCAGATCGGATCGGTCAGGATGTTCAGCCCGTCCATTTGGATGAGCGTCGTGGCGTGATTGATGAATGTCACGCGCAGATCGCCGTTGCCGACACGTGCGGGCGGCGGTGGGTGGTCAGTGTTGTCGATCCAGTCGGGCCAGGGTGCGCGCTTTTCCTGAAAAGTGAATTTCAGAATGGCGCGTAATCCCGGCTCAGTCGTCACCGTGTCGCGATTGACGAACCGTTCGCCATCGAAGTGATCCGACTCCTCCCCTGTGTATCCCGGTGCGGAGAACATGTATCCGAGCGTCGCGCCGATCAGAATCACCAGGACAACGAGGGCGGCGATGGCCAGGAGCATTAGTTTGATGATTCTGCGGAACAACTTCATTGTAATCTCTTGTCACGTACTGAGAGACCCGGACCAAGGAAACTGTTGGAAAAACCGACTTCAATGTCACCCCGAGCGAAGCGAGGGGTCTCGATGCGCGTGGCTGCCGACAACTCGTTGGAGATTCCTCGCTTCGCTCGGAATGACGATCGGTTGATAATGTTCACGAAAAACGTGCCAATGTCACGTGAGGGCTTTTCAACATGCCCCAAGGTCCGGGCCACACAACACGTGCGATTGATGGTCACGCACGGTGGGACCAATCACAACTTCCACACCCGCCCGGTCCCGGGGGGGACATCGCGGGTGGCATTGCGGGAGTCGAAGACCATCTGTGCGGTGGCGCAGATGTGTGTGTAGTCGAAATCGGTGTGGTCGGTGAGGATGACGACACAGTCGGCGGCCTTCAGCGCGGCATCGGTCAGCGCGACTGCGCGCATTTCGGTGCCGTCTTCGAGCGTGACATCGGGGATATACGGATCGACATACGAGACAGCGGCGCCGCGCTGCCGCAGGAGGTGAATGACATCCAGCGACGGCGACTCGCGCACGTCGGAGATGTCGCGCTTGTAGGCAACGCCCAGCACGAGCATGGTCGCGCCGCGCAGCGATTTGGCGTCTTCGTTGAGCACGCGCGCGACGCGTTCGACGATATATTCGGGCATGTGCGCATTGATGTCCCCCGCCAACTCGATGAATCGCGCATAGTAGTTCAGCGAACGCAGCTTCCACGACCAGTAGTGCGGGTCGATCGGAATGCAGTGCCCGCCCAAGCCGGGGCCGGGATAAAACTTCATAAAGCCGAACGGCTTTGAGTCGGCGGCTTCAATGATTTCCCAGACATCCAGTCCGAGCCGATCGCACATCAGCGCGACCTCGTTGACCAGGCCGATGTTGACCGAACGGAATGTGTTTTCCAACAGCTTGACGGTCTCAGCGGCCTGTGTCGAGGAAACCGAGACTACGGTCTCGAGGAAGATTTCATAAAACGCGCGGGCGACCCGTGTGCAGGCAGGCGTGGTCCCGCCGACGATGCGCGGCGTGTTGTGGATGCCGAAGCGCACATTCCCCGGATCGACCCGTTCCGGCGAAAACGCCAGGTAGAAATCCTTGCCCACCGTCAGTCCCGATGCTTCAAGCTTGGGTCGGATCAGTTCCTCGGTCGTGCCGGGGTAAGTCGTCGATTCGAGCACGACCAGCATGTCCATGTGTAAGTGCGGCACCAGCGCATCGACCGCGTTGACGATGTAGGTGACATCCGGGTCCTTGGTCTTCGACAACGGGGTCGGCACACAGATCACAACGCAGTCGGCATCCTTGAGGATCGACGCGTCCAGCGTCGCCGAAAGCTTTTTGGACTGGACCAACGGCGCCAACACCGAATCGTTGATGTCGTCGATATCTGATTTCCCCGACGACACATGTGCGACCTTTTCGGCGGAAACCTCCAGTCCGGTGACCGTCAGCCCCGATTTGGCAACCTCGACTGCCAGGGGCAGGCCGACATACCCCAGGCCCACAATCGTCACCCGCGCGGTGCGCTCCGCGAGCTTGAGTTCCAGCCCGGTGCGGGCGGCCGGCTGAGACTGGGTGATGGCCATACGGTCAATATAGCACAATCATGTGGTCGAATCCGCGGCGTTCGGACTATCGAAATTTGAGAAACTCATCCAAAACCGACTGGGTCACATCGAGCGCGTTGTTTGAGTACAACGGATTGACTTGCTCCAAATCGAGAATCAGATCCAGTCCCTGAGTCTTGGCGACCGTCTTGGCGGCCTCGGCCAGATCGTCGTACAACGGCGCCAACAGCTCGGAGGACTTGCTTTCAATGATACCGTCGGTACCGAAGGTCTCATCCATGAATGCCTGGTAGTCCTGTGACTGGGCGGTCATCTCCCGGCGCAGACGCTCCACTGTGGATGCCTGGTTACGGTCGGTGGCTTCCTGCATGCTTTGCGCCAGTCCGTCCATCCCGTTGCGCTTCTGGTCGCGCTGCGCCTCAAAATCGGCCACCATGTCATCGATTTCCGCAAGCGCCTGCTTAAAACGGGGCGCACCGTCACGAATTTTCTGTACGTCGACGGTGGCGATCTTCACCTGTGCCGTGCTCAAGGAAGGCAGGGCCACCGCAATCAGCGCCGCAGCGGCCAGGAGTGTGAGGAATCGCGTCGTTGATATCATCTGGTCTCCTCCGTGGGTCTGGTGGGTCCGTCTAATCGATATTGACCTTGGTACCCGTTGAGACACCAAAAGATCGCTCGGCCGTCCGATACAATCCATATGCAATGCACGGCTCCAAACCAGCCGTAGGACCACGGAAACTATCGGAACGAGGGGCCCGTTTTTCGTATATAACCCCCTGACAGACTGCCATTGCCCATGCCCGGAACATCGAACCCCATCATCTGCAGAGCCGCCTTGTTGTTGACGGCGGCCATCTGCGTGGTGTCCGCTGAGGTATCGCCCGCACAGGAGGAACGGCCGGTCATTGTCGACACGATCCGTATTACCCCCGGCGAAAACGGGATCAATATCCGGCGCCTCCTGGAACGGGAAAGCAGACGCGGTGAAAGCTCTTCTCCGGGGCATGTCCAGGGGGAGATGCTCATCCAGAGCGGGCAGTTCGAGCAGGCGGTCGACGTGTTGGAACCGTTATGGCTGGCCGACCCTACCGATGAGGCGGTCGCCGGATCGCTCAAGCGTGCCTATCGCGGCCTGAAGAACTATGCCGGACTTCAGTCCGTCCTGCGGCGCCAACTCGATGACAGTCCCGGTGATGTGATCCTGCTTTCGGAGATGGCCGATGCCTTCTTCGCGGGCGGAACGGAAGATTCAGCGCGTCATGTCATCGATCGGATGATCGCGGCCGATCGCGAGGATCCGGAGCGACGCGCGGCAGCCGCGCGCTGTTACGCGCGCAGCGGTGACTACATCCAGGCGATGGCGGTCTACCGTCAGAGCCGGATCGATCTGGGCGACTCGCTCATCTTCGCCGAGGATCTCTCGCGCCTTCTGGAAGCGCGCCGTGAGTATGCGGCGGCCGTCGACGAATACTTCCGCTGGCTCGAGGCACAGCCGGGCGCCAGCCGCATTGTTCAAAAACAACTGACGAATTTGATCAAAATGCCGGAGGCCGCCGGTGAGATCACCGCATCGTTGGAGCGCATCGTGCGCGGTGCGCCCGAGAATGAGTACGCACGCCGTCTGTACGGCGATTTGCTGTTTGAGTCGGGACGCGTCGATTCGGCGTTCGCCGAATACCGACGGGCCGATCTCCTCTCGGCTGAACCGGGCATGCACCGCATCTTCGGCATCGAACGGGCACTGGAAGTCAAAAACTACGTCGCCGCGCGCCGCGAAGCGACGCTGTTTCTCGCCGACTATCCCGAACACCGCGAGCGCACGCGCGTGAGCATGACGCTGGCAAACTCGGAGTTGAAAATCGGACGTCCGAACATCGCCATCGACCTGTTGCGAACACTGGCGGGGCAGATTCAGCTTCCGCGCGAGCGCGGACGCGTTTACTACGAGATCGGTGAAATCTTCCGGTTGCACATGGGCGCGCTCGACTCCTCTGAGACCTACTACTTCCGCATGCTGGAGGCGACGCCTGGCCGCGCCGGCGATCAGTGCCTGGCATGGATGAGACTGGGCGATTTGGCGGTGATGCGCGGTGAACTCACCGACGCTGACAGCGCCTATTCACAGGCGGCGCAGTCACCGCCGACGAACATCGCCGAGGAGATCGCCTATAAGAGAGCCGAGTTGCTCTTCCTCTCCGGAAATATCGACGAGAGCACGACGAAACTGACGGAGTTGGTCAAATCGTTCCCGCGCGGGCTGTATGTCAACGATGCGCTGGGGCTCTCGATGATCCTGCGCGAGGGCAACGACGCAATGGGCTGGTCGCTGAAGCAATACGCCGCGGCGCGGCTGGAGGTCCGTCGTATGCGGCCGGACTCCGCGATCGCGCTCTTTGAAACGTTGGCTGCCGATTCCGCGAATCAGTTGGCAGACGATGCCTTGTTGGAGCAGGCGTCTGTGTTCGGCGCCACGTCGCGGTTCCTGGAGGCGGTCGGTGCGTGTGAACGGCTGATTGAATTGTTCCCGGACAGTCCGTTGCGGCCACGCGCGTGGGTTCGGATCGGCAACCTGTACGCCGACTCGCTGGGAAACGCCAGCGAGGCACGGGCGGCCTATCAACTGATCCTGTCGGAATACAAAGACTCACCCGTCGTCGAGGAGGCGCGACGCCGCCTCCAGACAATGGGCGTTCCCTAAAGAATGCTTCTGAACCGCGTGATTCCCGGACGGGCTGACGACGAGCGACTACTCGCCGACGCCGACCGACGCGACGGTCTGACGACGCGAACCATGCGGACGCCCCTCACGCAACGCCGCCAATTCCTCTTCCTGTGCGGCAATCTGCGCTGCCTGACGTTCCATCGTCCGGAGCCGTGTCTTGATGGTGGTCCGCACCAGAAGTCCGAGCGAGACCAGCATGAAGAGCACGGAATTGACCTGACGAAAGATCTCGCCATAGTTAAACAGGCTGTCCATGAAGGCCAGCACACCGAGTGAAAACAGGATACCGCACCAAGCCAGCATTGCACCCTCCCCCGGGATTTGAGTCGGTTCGGACTTCCCGCAGGCGGCGAAATGCTTTGCCGCCTCCGGTCGGCCGAATTACCTTCCCTACCTTTGACTTATCGGCGTCCTCACATGGGACTTAACGGGCGGGATACAGGCCGGAAACAGGAACCGGGTTGATGACGGAGCGGACATATAACCTTCTGCGGCGGGTACTGGCGGTCGTTGTCACGGTGTGGACGTTCGTCGTCTACGCGATGACGGTCGCGGCCACTTTTTCGTACTGGGACTGCGGCGAGTTCGTCGCGTGCAGCTATATCCTCGGCATCCCGCACCCGCCGGGGACGCCGCTCCTTGTCCTGATCGGGCGGGTCTCCTCGATCCTCCCCTTTGCCGCGGATATCGCACTTCGCGTCAACTACGTCTCGGTTGTTTCTTGTGCGCTGGCGGCCGGACTGGGCTTTCTGGTCCTGGTCCGCATGATCCGTGCGGGTCTGCAGCTAAACGATGGTCCGCTGGAACCCTGGCGCGCCGTTGTCGCTTTGTGCGGCGGATTCTCCGGCGCGCTGTTCATGGCGTTCTCGAACACCCACTGGAACAACGCCGTGGAGGCCGAGGCCTACGGCCCGGCGATGCTTTGTGTCCTCATCCTCATGTGGCTGGCGATGCGGTGGAGTGACCGTCGCCAGATGCCGCGCAGCGGCCGCTATCTGGTCGCCATCGCATACGTGGGCATGCTCTCGATCGGATTCCACATGACCGCGTTTCTGGCGATGCCGGCCATCTTTCTGTTTCTGGTCTCCGTGGAGCCCGACCTCCGCCGGGATTGGCGGTTCTGGTTGACCGGTTTCGCCCTGTTCCTCGTCGCCGGCAGTATCACGCTGTTCGTCATCGTCGCCGGATTGTGGCTGGTCATCAGCGTGGCGATGTCAATGAATCGCCGCAATGTGGCGCGATGGGGACTGATTGCCGCGATCATGGTCAGCGGTTGGATCGGCTATTCAACCCACCTGTACTTGCCGATTCGCTCTGCGCACGACCCCTGGATCGACGAAAACGATCCGGAAACGCTGGAGTCGTTCAAGGGTTTCCTGGAGCGCAAACAATACGGCCAGACCAGTATGTTTGAACGGATGCTGACACGGCGCGGCCAGTGGATCAACCAGATCGGCGAACATCCCCACATGGGGTTTTACCACTACTTCCGGCAGCAATACGGATTCGACGGGTGGATGATGATCCCTGTGATGCTGATCGGTTTCTATGGCGCCCTGTGGCTGATCCGAAGGCGGATGCCCTGGGGAACGCTGATCGCGGTGTTGTTCCTGCTGGGCTCGCTCGGGCTGATCCTGTACATGAATTTTGCCGATGGCACGCATTACTCATCCCGTATGCCCGATGCCTACCTTGAGGTGCGCAATCGTGATTACTTCTTCACGCCGGGGTTTATCATCTTCGGCATGATGATGGGGCTGGGGCTGGCGGCGCTGGCCGGACGCATCGGTGAGACATCGGCGGGGGGACGTCGTGTCGCGGCCGCGATCGCCATCGTGGCGGCGCTGTTGCCGGTGCGCACGATGGCGGAGAACTGGCGATCGTCGGACCGTTCGCGCAACCACACACCCTACGATTACGCGTGGAACCTGCTGCAATCCTGCGGGCCGAACGCCATTTTGTTTACCTCCGGCGACAACGACACGTTTCCGGTGTGGTGCATACAGGAGGTGTATGGCGTCCGCAAAGACATCGCGGTCGTCAACCTCTCGCTGGCGCAGACGGACTGGTACATCTATCAAATGAAGCATCAGTGGGGCCTGCCCATCACGTTGACCGATCATCAGATCCTGTGGACAGTGAGCGATCCGGCACTCGATGGTCTGAAGCGGCCGCGCGACCCGTACGATGATCCGGTCGGAAAGAGCCGCCACTACCTCTTCGCTTACCGCGACAAGGACGGAAGCTACGTTCCCATCAATCACCAAATCGTTGAGCACGTCCTGATCAATAACAACTGGGAGCGTCCGGTCTATTTCTCATCCGGGCCTGGCGGCAAGTCGCGGTTGCCGCTCCAGGATCGTACGCGGATGATCGGACAGGCGCAGCAAGTCGTGCGCGACACGCAGCAGGCGGGACAGGACTATGAGGGTACCGCCGCGCTGCTGGATTCGGTCTTTTTGATGCGCGGTTACAACGATCCGACGATCGGCTTGGACGACAACGCGGTCGGATTGGCCGTCGCGTTTCCGGAGAAGATGATCGGAGTGGCCGAGCACTATCGCCGACAGGGCGACACGGCCCTCTGGGGTCAATGGCTGAGCCGGGCGCGTGCCACATTCCCGGCGTATTACCGCACGCACCAACTCATGTCGGCACACTGGAACGCAGTCGGTGACAGCACACGCGCGCAAGAGGTCATTCAGGATGGTCTGGATACGGTTCGCGCGTTCGTGTCCGAAATGCCGTCGACGCGTTTGTATTGGTACTTCCTCGGCAAGATGGAAGATGCCGCCGGCAATGACGACGCAGCCGAAGAGGCGTTGGGGACCGCCTTTTGGATGAACCCGACCGAGGGTGTGTTCTACCAGGACTACGTCAATCTCCTCGTGCGGCACGGCAACACGTACCAGGCGGGCCGCGCATCGGCTAAGTGGCTCGAGTACAATCCCAACGATCAGCGGGCCCGTCAGATGGTCGGCGCCGCACGCACTGCCGGCGATTCGTAGGCGGGTCTCTCGGCCGACTCAGTACCCACTGAAACAGAGCTGACGACGCCACCCAGGTCGGCGAATACTACTCCCGATGTCGCATGCCGACTCCCATTCCTGGCGCGTCCTGGTGTGTGTTTTCGTCTACAACGAGGGCGAGAAATTGCGGCAGACGCTGGCACGGTTTCCACAGGACCGCGACTACGATGTGCTGGTCGTCGATGACGGCTCCACCGACGACGCGGCGTCGGTCATTCGTGATTTCGGAATCTCGTACCTTCGGCACGACACCAATCGCGGGGTCGGCGCCGCATTCCGGACGGGATTCGAATACGCCAACGCCCACGGCTACGAGGTCTTCGTCTCGATGGCGGGCAACGGCAAGATGCATCCCTCCGATTTGCCGGCCGTCTTGCGTCCGATCCGCAGCGGGGAGTGCGATTACGTCCAGGGGTCGCGGTACATCAGGGGCGGGCGTTTCGAACACCTGCCGCTGTTTCGGCGCGCAGCGATCCCGACGGTGACGTGGCTGATCAATCGTCTGACCGGCTTTGAGGGGACCGATGTCACCTGCGGATACCGTGCCTATCGCATGGCGATTGTCAACGACCCACGTCTGGACATTTCGCAGCCATGGCTGGATCACTATGAGATGGAGTACTACATCCACTACTACGCAATCAACCTGGGGTATCGGATTACGGAAGCGCCGGTGGCGATGACGTATCCTGCGTCGATGAAAAACTACTCGAAGATCAGCGCGATGACCGGCTGGTGGTCGATGCTGCGCCCATGGGTGTATCTGTATCTGGGAATCAAGAAGTGAGACAGCTTACTGCAGCCCGCCCCCGACTTTTTCCGCCAGTTCGATTTCGTGTCCGCTGGGATCTTTGATGTACAGCGAGCGTGACCGCGGCCAGTCGACCGCCCCGCCGTAGAGAATCTCCACGCCGTTGCGTTTCAGCATTTCCAGTGCCCGATCAAAGTCATTCAGGGCAAATCCGAAGTGGTTGATCGTCAGCCCATCGGTCGGTTTTGATTTGCCCGGATGCTCATACAGGCACAGGTAAGCGATGTCGGGAACTCCGATGATGACCCATGGCTCGGAGTCGGACGCGTGATCCTCTTTGATTTCGAAGCCGAAGTTACGCCGGTAGAATTCCATCGATTCGTTGAGGTTGTGTACACGCATGTTGATGTGGTCGATGCGACTGATGGCAATCACGGCTGGCCTCCTCCGGGGTGCGGTGCACCTCACTTCTCACTATAGCAATCTCCCCCTTAGTTTGTGTAGTTTTGAACGAAAACCCTGGAAATGCATCCTCATTCAGCAATTCGTAAGATATTGGCATACATCACTTTGTATGTCAGCGCCTCTGGGACGAAAAATTCACAAACTTCCGCCCCCACAGCGCAGTATACTTAGCGCAGGGTAATTACCCGGAGGTAACTCGTGGACTTGACGGCGATACAGGAAGACTACCTCGAGGCAATCTATCATCTGGAGAAACCCGACAACGGCGGAGTGCGCACAACGGATTTGGCGGAACGCCTGCAATGTCGTCTGCCGACGGTCACCCGCACGGTTCGACGCATGGCGATGATGGGTTTGGTGAGCCATGAGGCCCGGGGGCTGATCCATCTGACCCGGAGCGGCGCACGCACGGCCGCCAGCATTGCCCATCGGCACTCCGACATTGTCTCGTTTCTGACGCAGATTTTGGGGTTGGACAAAGAGCAGGCCGATAGCGACGCCTGTCAGATGGAGCATGGACTTTCGCCGCTGGCTGCGGAACGTCTGCACGAATTCCTTGAGTACATCGATCAACTCAGCGCGGACCAGCGGCGGGTCTTCACATTGTTCGGACAACAGGCATCCGCAAGAGTCAGAGAGTTTTCATATTTGCCCGACGGAAAGACAGTCGGCTGGCGCAGTTAATGAAAATGGGAAGGATACGGAGATGACATTGCTGGATTTAAGTCTGGGGGAGTCTTCATCGGTTCTGAAACTTGATGCGGAGGGCGCTGATCGGCGGCGCCTGATGGATTTGGGGTTCATTCCCGGTTCGCGCGTGGAAGCGCTGCGTCGCAGTCCTTTGGGTGATCCCGTCGCCTATCGCATTCGCGGCGCGGTGATTGCGTTGCGACGCGCCGATGCAGGGCGCATTCACATCGACGGTTGATGTTACAGTGAAAAAGTCAATCGGGATTCAAAGTCTGGCGATGATGGACGCACAGTGTTCCTCGTGCGCGCTCAATCCGTTGACCGACAGCGGCCAGTTGGCACGCGAGGGCAGCGCCGACGCGACCGTCGTCCTGGCGGGCAATCCCAACGTTGGAAAAACTTCGGTATTTAACGCGCTGACCGGGCTGAGGCAGCACACCGGCAACTGGCCGGGTAAGACAGTCCTGCAAGCGCGCGGATTCTATCCGCACCGGGACAAGCGCATTGAAGTCGTCGACTTGCCGGGGACATACTCACTGTCGGCACGCTCGCCCGAAGAGGAAGTCGCGCGCGATGCCATCTGTTTCGGCAATCCCGATGTCACGGTCGTCGTCGTCGATGCCACGGCATTGGAACGAAATCTGAATCTCGTGTTGCAGATCGCCGAGGTGAGCGACCGGATCGTGGTGTGTGTGAATCTGCTCGATGAGGCGCGTCGCAAGCATGTCTGGGTCGATTTGAAGGAATTGGCTTTGGAGTTGGGCCTGCCGGTTGTCGGAACGGTAGCGCTCGCGAGACGGGGCATCCTCGAGCTCAAGGACGCGATCGATCAAATCGTCACCGGACAGATGTCGCCGTCGCCGAAAAAGCCGGTGTACTCCGAGGATGTTGAGGCGGCGATCGTCGGAATTGTCCCCAGCATTCAGGAGATCAATCACACATCCCTGCCCGACCGTTGGATCGCGCTGCGCATACTCGAAGGCGACGACTCCATTCTGGGCAAACTCGAACAGTTCTATCGTCGCGATGACGCGACGATGACCGAACGGGCCATGGCATCATGACGCACGCACCGTACCAGGACCGATTCACCGTATTGCGCGAGGTCGCCAAGCGGCAGAAAAGTCGCGGAATGGTCGATCGGATCGTGCAGCGCCTCTACGGACGCGCCGAAGAAATCAGCGCGCATACGGTAAGTGTCCAGCCCGGCGGCATCGCCTGGCGTTGGGACGACTGGGCCGACCGCATCGTGACCAGCCGTGTGTGGGGCGTGGCATCGATGATCGCCATCCTCGGCGCGATCTTGTGGGTGACCATTGCCGGCGCCAATGTTCCCTCGGCGCTGTTGGCCGACGGGCTCTTCTGGATCGAAGCGCAACTGATGGTGCTGTTTGAGTCGCTGGGTTCACCGGCATGGCTGCATGGGTTTCTCGTGTTGGGTGTATATCGCGGCCTGGCGTGGGTGATTGCGGTGATGCTCCCGCCCATGGCGATCTTCTTCCCGCTGTTCACGTTTCTGGAAGACTTGGGGTATCTGCCGCGCGTCGCGTTCAATCTGGATCGCCTCTTTCAGCGCGCCGGCGGACACGGCAAGCAGGCATTGACCATGGCGATGGGCTTTGGCTGCAACGCCGCCGGGATTGTCGCCACGCGCATCATCGAATCGCCACGTGAACGGATGCTGGCCATCCTGACCAACAACTTTATGCCGTGCAATGGACGTTGGCCGACACTCATCACGATGGCGACGTTGTTCATCGGCGGCGCGGTCATCGTGGGACAGACCACGGTCGCGGCAGCGGCACTCGTCGCGCTGGTGTTGATCGGCGTGTTCATGACACTGGGTGTGTCATGGGCGCTGACCAAAACCATGCTGCGCGGGCTGCCATCGGCGTTTACGCTGGAGCTGCCGCCGTATCGTCGTCCGCAACTCGGACGCATCTTCGTGCGCGCATTCATCGATCGCACCTTGAAAGTCTTGTGGCGCGCGATCATCGTTGCGGCACCGGCGGGCGGAATCACATGGATTCTCGGCAACGTGTTCGTGGGCGATAAGGCGCTGCTGTATCACGCCTCCGGCGCACTCGATGGCTTTGGCCACGCACTCGGATTAGACGGCATCATCCTGATGGCGTTCATCCTCGGACTGCCCGCCAACGAGATAGTCATGCCCATCATGATCATGGGCTACCTCGGCAGCGGCGCGATGCTGGAACTCGATTCGCTGTCGCAGCTCAAAACGCTGTTGGTGGATCAAAACGGCTGGACATGGCTGACCGCAGTGTGCGTCATGCTCTTTTCGCTATTGCACTATCCCTGCGGCACGACGATCTACACGATCTACAAAGAGACGCTTTCCGTGAAGTGGTCGACACTCTCCGCGATCATCCCGCTGGCGATCGCCATTGCAGTTTGCTTCGCAGTAGCGCAGTTGGTACGGGCGCTGGGGCTGGTTTAGTTCGATCTGTCTCGGACTTTCATTACAACTGATCATTCCCCCCACAAAAAGATTTAGCCGCTTGTTCGAGAGTGTGGTGCTGTATGTCCTTTAACACGTGACGCGTGTCGCCATCCTCAACTCGCGCCAGAGTAAGACACCAGTCGGAAACGATCCGTGGGTCAAGTCGACTGTGGCGGCCGCTCAGTTTGCGACGGCGCAAGGCTGGACTGTAGTCTCGAGTATCGGACTGAATACGTGGGAACTGGTGACATGGGCGGTCGCCCGCGCCGGTGGACAGATTGAACTCGTCCTGCCCAAACCTAAAAACGAGCGGAAAGAAATAGTCGTTGCCGCATTGACTGAGGATTTCGAGCTGGAGCCGGCCAAGACTTCATGGCACTGGATCGAATCGACGCAGTCAAGGCGAAGTGCCAAGTCGTGGTGGGCGGATCGTGATCGCGAAGCGGTTGACCGAGCAGACATGCTATTGCCGGTCAGTGTCAGACCAAATGGTGAACTCAGCAAACTGATCGCGGCTCATTCGGGGACAAGGGCAGTCGACACACGATTCCAGGTCCGCTATGCACCAACGGCAAACCATTCGCGCACATTAGTCGATGCATCACAGCTCAGTGACTCAGTCAAGGCATGGGATGGCGACTGGCTGATCCATTGGACCCGCGCATGTCATGGTCCGTGGCCGGGCGAAACGCGTGCGCGGTTCTATGCCGACCTGGTCGATTCGAGAGACGGCTATTGTCGCAGTGCGTTGAACACGCTCAGGCGTATGCTCGCAGAGAAATCAATCCGCGCGTCATCATGGAGAATCGCGAAGGGTCAGCCGGTAATCGCGTTCACCGAGCGATCGCCGTACGATTCTCTGCCGCTGATGCGCTGGCGGGCGCGATGGGCACGCTGGTCCTTCGAGCCGTACGGAATCGCAATCTCGAAAGCTTGGGCGATCACCAATGGCGTGCGCCCGGTTCGGTATGTGACGGAAAACGAATGGCGCGAATTGCCTGCCAAAGAGAAACCACTGTGCCACCGTCGCGGCGAACTCCCCGACCTGTGGCCTGCCGAGCGTGAGTGGCGGCATCGGGGCGATTTGAGCTTCAAGGCGGTGCCCACGGATGCCCTCCGGTTGATCGTGCTTGATGCCTCAGAGAAGTTCCGCCTCGAAGATCGGACGGAAGTCCGTGTCGTCAGTTTCACATAGCGTAAGGGATTGCGAGAATCAAAAACGCCCGCCGGATTACCGATCCAGCGGGCGTTGTACTCAAGCCAAGTTAACGCTGCACTATTGATTGGATGCGATGACCCGCTTTGCGACTGGCACTTCGACGGCGAAATGCAGCGCGTTGACATGTCCGCCGATGCAGCGTCCTTGCTCGACACCCAGCTCGATGGCTGTACGGAAATGAATGCCGCCATAGAGACGCGATATCGCAGCTTCGTCGGCGGCTTCGTAGAACGAGTCGAACGACCGCGACGGGCTTGTGGCGTCGTGCGTGTGATCGGTGAACGCGTAGTCGTCGCCAAACAAGTCGGTCAACACCTCTGAGGCGGCACCTCCCTGAGTGGAATGTCCCGATGTGTATTCCGGGAACGGTGGTGTGCCGATCGGCGAGAGCCACGCCGGATCGATCTCATCTCTGATGCAGGAGATTGGACGAATCAGATCGTACTCAAACTTCGACCACCAGCAGCCGATGAAGGCATCGGCGACCGCCATGCCGACTTTGGCATAGGTCTCGGCCGCCAGCGCCAGCGAGGCATCTTCCATCTCCAGCACCTGGGTGGCGATCGATATAGAATGCCCCGGAGGGGTGAGTGTACTGGCGCCATCGGCCCAGAATTGAGCGATTTCCAGTTGCTCTGCGGTCAGATTGCTCGCCACATCAAAGACTTCCTGCGCTTCGATCCAGAAAGCTGAGAGCGGATCGGTGCTGAACACGGGCGGTGGGCCGGGATCGCACACGCCGCCATTATCGAGCACAAACGCGCGCAAATCTCCCCAACAGGGTTCCAGTGCCGGAGCGTTCGCGGGCGGTGTCGGCTCCCACTTGCCGAGTTCGCCACTGGGTGCATAGCCGGCGCAGTCGTGCAAAGTCGCGTAACCATCCCTGCGCGACCACTCGAGAACCGCCAGCCCGATTGACTGCCCATAGGCGATCGAGCGCGCCAGCACATCGTCATCCACGCCATCCTCCTCGAACTGCCCTGTATTGTCCGCCTCAAGATCGTCGAGGGCATCCTGGGTCGCACCGGTGGTTCCCTCGAACATGCCGCGAAACACCGTTGCCAAAGCAGCGTTGGCAACCGCGGGCCAATGATATGGCGGATCGGTCGCCTTCGGCAGCAAGTCGAGGTCATTGAGTTGCCCGACCAGCGACTGGTACTCGGGCATGCCCGACACGACGCCCTCATAGAGTGCAACACCACCGTAGCCGAGCAGCCTTGATGCGCGCGGCGGTGTGAAGGACTCGTTGTCGATCAGAGTATTCACGAGTACAAACCATTCGGTGGCGACTTCGGCCGAGTATGCGTCGGTCTCGTCGGACCCGCCGGGTTCAGTTGAGTTGCTGCAACCAAGGACGCCGGCCATGACAATCAGGCCGCCGGCAAGGACCACTGCCAAACTCCGTTTCGCCATTCTACCCTCCATGCGTTTATCCTGCGAGCACACCCGCCGCTGCGATTCGACGGAAACGTAGAGATATAAAATGGTCGACCTGATCGGTCAAGCTTTCTCTCAGTACGAACCGGCCAGTCTCAGCGTCTAATTGACGGCAACCGCATCCGGATCAATCAGCCAGTAGTCGCGCGGGTATAGGCGCGCCAGACGGATATCCGTCCCCTCCACCGAGCGCAGATATTCCTCGTAGGTTGCCAACTGCTTTTCAGGGCCGATCACAAAGTAGAACGCCCCTGGCAAGTCTGCCTCTGTCGGTCCGTATCCCGGCAGGACCTGACCATAGACATAAGGCATCCGATTATTGAGCTCTTCAAAGAGATTCCGTGAATCGCGCAGCGCCATGACGCCCTGGCGGAAACTACGAACGGCATCGGGGGTGACGCCGTCGGCAAGGTCATCCGCCATTTCCTCTCCGCGCGTTTCATAGCGCGCCCCTCCCCGGTACATGGCAAACGCCTGCGCGATCGCGTACTCGGCCAACGATTTATCGTAGGGAGCGTTTTTCAATTCGTTGACGACGAACTGCATCGTCTGGGTGAGATCGGGGCAACGCTCGGCATAGTAAATCAAGCGTCCCGCCTCTTCATTCGACCGCAGGCCGTTGGAATAAGCCAGGCCCGCGCCCCATGTCTTCATGAACATGCTGTGAGCGCCGCCGCCGCCGTACAGACGCGCCGATAAGAACCGCAGCAGCGATTCCTGGTCGTGCTCAGTGAAGCTGGCGCACGGAGCGGTGTTGATGTGGACGCCCGAGCGGGTGTTCTCGTTGACCAAACCGACAAACACGGGGCGGGCGATGTCGGGCGTGTGATCGTGCAATCGATCGACGATATGCTGACGCGAACCGTAGCTCTGCCGCTGCGAGGGTTGAGTGCCCAGGCGATTGACCACGCCATCGATCAAGGGGCGCAATGCGCCCTGTGTCTGCGTGCTCGCGATGACAAACGAACGGACATTGTCGCGCGCGCGCAGGCGGTCCATGGCCGAGCGCAATTCATCCAGCGTCTTTGACGGCGCAACATTCAGATCCAGCGCCATCTGGCGGCACAGATACGCCCAGTCGGCGGCCAGCGAACCGTCGGGGAAATCGGGTACGTATCTCTGCAGATCGCGTGCTGCTTCGCGCACCAGAGCGCGCGTCGGATGCGACAGTGCTTCGGCATCCTCAAGCAGAGTCTGCGCAGTTCCCATCAGGATCGCATCGTTGTCGTCGCCAGCGAGTTTCGCGGCCGTCGCCGCCAGCGCATCACGACCCTGCTGGCCGGACAGCGACGCGAGGCGCGACATGAATGCGGAGAACGCATTGCGATCGGCCTCGTCATCGGCGGTCTTCAGACGCCAGCGCAGGCGGTGCAGGGCGTGGGTCTGTGTCAGGAAACAGTCAGCCGACAACAACAGCGGGTCGTTTTGCCGCCAGTAGGCCTCTTGAGGATCATGCACCCAGGATTCTTCGGAACCGCGCATGGTATTGCGCGCGTCGGCCAACTCCAGATCGACCGCATCGCGAATGCGCGGAAGATTCTCAACTCGCCAGTCCGCATCGAATAGCGCCGACGACAGCCATCCCAGAGCGGTCTGCGCCTCATTCAGTTCGCTTCCGGAGGCACGCAGAACCAGCTCAGCGCGACGTGTCCGGTGATTGACACTGTGATACGCCCGCAACTCGGAGATTTCGCGACGGATCGATTCCTTCATGACGTCATAGGCGATCGGCTGACCATCGCGAATGACCCCGACGTCGGTCAGCAATGTCGGCAGCGCCACGACATACAGGAGCTGGTCTTCGGGTATGACGTTCAAGCCAAACGCGAGACCGACGGTCGCGGCCGTCATATTGTCGAACCGTGACGCCACCAGCGGGCCGCCGCCGGGCAATGATTGCACGTCGCAGTGCAACTGGTCATCGAGCGTCAGCGGCGGGTTGTTGACGAATCCGGGCATGGCGATGGTCGCTGCCTCGGTATCGATGATCGCGGTCTGCGCATTGTACTCGTCCTGGTACCGGCGGATGGCGGTGTGGCCGTCGTCGACTGTGTAGCGCGTCTTGAGCGACTCCACAAACGCGCGATTGCGCCCGATGCGCTCCTCCTCGCTGCGCGATACCATTTCAGGATCAGGACGCGCGCCGACGGCAAACGGGACGGATGCGAGCAGATTCCACTGTGCAATCAGGTCACGCCAGACATTGGCACCGCCGCTGACGAGTGTTTCGATGGAATCGTAGTGGCCGGCGGCCAACAACGGCTTGCGGAAACCATCGGCGTCCTGCACGCGACGAAGGTACCCCAGCCAGCGGGCGCCTGTGCCGCGCGAACCGAACCCCGGCGGCGTGTCCAGAAACTTTCGGTCGCTGCGGCGGCTTTCGATGATTCGGCTCTTGATGCGCTCGTTAAAACGCGCCAGATCCGGCGAACCGTTTGTCCACGCAGCGATCGTGCTGATTTCCTCCAGGATTGCACCTCGAATCCCCTGGATTTTCTCGTCGGTCAGCAACTCGGAGCGGACATTCTCGAATCCGACGTAGCAGGGATAGCCGGCATCGTCGGAGACCCAGCCGAACACCTCACTGGCGCCGATGTCCATGGTCCGTGTCTGCGAATCGATAAAGCGACGGTACAGATTCGATGTCTCGCCTCCGGCGAGATTGTCGAGGAACAACTCGAAGAGGATCAGATCGTGTGTGTTCAGGTTCAATTGCGGCGCCCAGCCGAACATCAGATTGCCGGGCTCCTGCGCGTTGCGATGCGGGAACGAGACGATGCGCACGTCGCCGGCGAGATCCGGCCGCGCCGCCGGCACGCGAAAGTGCGCATCGGCGGGATCTTGCCCCGGCACGGCATCCGGCTCGACACGCTGGAGGATACCGCTGATGGTGGTCAACGCTCCCTCCACGCCAATGTCGTCGGCGACCGCCATGATCATCCCCATGTTGTTGAGGTGGTGCGTGGCGGAATGGAATGCCCGCAGATCGTCGGGTGTCATCGTACGTATCGCCTCGGGTGCGCCGCCGGATTCCAGCGACATCGGATGGCCCTTGCCGTATTGCAGCAGCCCCATCTCGCGGAACAAAGGCGACCACGGCCGCTCGTAGGTTGAGACCATCTCGTTGTAGACCGTTCCCTTTTCCTCGACCATCAGCGAGCTGTCGTCGGGATTGAGCGTGACGCCGAAATTGCGCACCTCGCGGCGGATTTCCTCGTCGCTGAATGTGGGACTGATCATGGCATCGAGTTTGGCTTCCAGCAGCTCGAAGAAGACATCGGTCCCGGCCGAGGTGTTGTAGTGGTAGCAGGTCTCCAACTGCATGGTAAAGGCGGAGCTTTGTCCCAATGCCATGTCCTCAAGCGACGCGACGTAGCGTCCCTTGGTGCCCTTACCCAAAAGCAGATGCTCGCAGGTGTGCGGCTCACCCTGATCCGACGGTGGCGGCGAATTGACCCAGATGAACGCCTGCGGCAGCGATTGGATGCGCAGGAAGTCGATCACAAAACCGCTGGGCACATGGCGAAACCGCGCGCCCATCGCCTGCCCGTTGGGGCTGTCGTAGAGATTCTCCACCCGAAAATCAGCGATTTGCTGATCGGCCGTCAGTCCGGCGAGCGTGTTGTCGCTGCGCGCCTCCGGCGGCGTAAATGCGGTCAGAGTCAATGCCATCAGTGCTACTCCCATCATGGTCCGGCGCTGCCCTTTGAGTCCCTGGATCGCGACTGTCAGCATGCGTTGAGTCATTCCTGCCACCTTGCTTGAGTGAGTGTCCGATTCGCAGTGATTGGCTACGACAGCGGCCGTGGGACTCGGTGAAGCAGCGGATGCCGTGACAGCCGTCGGTCAAACGGCATAATGCCGGTTTTGCATGACCGGACGCAAGCCCGCCCTCACAAAGAAAACACCCCGGCCCTCACGGACCGGGGTGCCTAAAACGGATCGACCGGCATCGTCTTCGATGACGAGCCGGACGGACGGGATCAACCTTTGGTCTTGGCCATGTTGCCGGCCGCTTCCTTCTGCATGGCGGCGTGAGCCGCGGTGATGTCGCGCGAGAGCTTGGCATACTTATGCAACTCGGCCGTGCCTTCGGCAGTCGTGCTCGATGCAACGACATATCCGCCCATCGCACCATCGAACATTTCGACGGTCACATCTTTGCGTGCCATCAGGTCCATCATGCCGGTGCAGCACCCGCAGAGCTTCTCGGTGCGTTCGGCCGCCGTCCATTTGCCCGCCTGCTCCATGACACCGCCGCATTCCTGCATGCAAGCGGCGAAGGTCGGGGCCATCTTGGAATCGTTGACACCAAACCACTGGATGAAGCCCGTCTTGGTGTCGAAGGTCTCATTGGCCATGCTGGGGTGCATTTCGGTGTGCTTCATGAACGGTGCACAAGCTTGACAGGTCGCCATTTTGGCCATGACTTCTTCGACAGACGCCTGGCCGGCCTGGGCGGAGACGGCGAACCCGGCGATCAGTACTGCGCCGAGGACCATCATCGCTTTTCTCATCACATCTTCCTCCGTGGGTTGAGAATAACTGCGTTTAGTGTCAATGACCTATCTGGTGGTCGGGTAATCTGATTACACTTTCAGCAAACCGTCAAGAGTAATGTTTGGTTCCATCGCCAAATCGGAATTCCACAAGATACGGCGGGACAACGTGTTATGTTTTCGTCACAGACGGGGAGCCGAAGCTGAATCCGCGGAATGTAAAAGTGGCATCGCCAGGACGTCAAGCCGGAGTGGCCCGAAGGTACATTCTGTGAGAAACCAGGAAGTCCTGCACGTATCTTGCCGTACAAATGCCCTCGGCCACCGACCCCAAGAATTGGACTATCGCCGACCTCCCAGGCGGCCCTGGTACCGGCATCCGGGCTTGTGTGGTGGGGGCCGGGTTCGTGGGGCTGGTCACCGCCGCCGGGCTGGCGCGGCTCGGTCACACGGTGCTGTGTATCGATAAGAATGCCGCGCGGATCGCCTCGCTGCGACGTGGGGTAGTCGATTTCAAGGAACGCAACCTCGAAGCACTTGTCAGAGAGTGTGCCGGGCGGCGGCGGCTGTCATTCGACACGGAGCTGGCGCCGAATGTTGAAGGGCAAAGCGCGATCTTCGTCGCGGTCGGCACAGCCGATGTCGACTACAGCCGCACCGATGCGAGCGCGGTCTTCGACGTTCTCCACACACTGGCCGAGCACCTGTCAACTGAGCAGATCGTCGTGATCCGCAGCACGGTGCCTGTCGGGACAGCGAAGAAGGCACGCGCACATCTCGCGCGAATCAACGATCAACTGAGCGGTGTCGCGATCGTAAGCAGTCCGGAATTCCTGCGCGAGGGCAACGCGGTCTACGACTTCTTCTATCCCGATCGCATTGTCCTCGGTGGAACCCAGTCGGCGTGTGCATTCGCGAGTGAACTGCACGCCGACCGTTTGGAGCCTCGAGTGCCAACGATCATCACCGACAACGAAACGGCTGAATTGGTGAAGTATGCCGCCAATGCGTTCCTGGCGACCAAGCTCTCATTCGCCAACGAACTCGCGGCTCTCTGCGAATCGGTCGGCGCCGATGTGGCCACTGTGACCCACGCGCTCGGCCTCGATCCCCGGATCGGCCCGGGTCACCTGCGGCCGGGACCTGGTTTCGGCGGCTCGTGTTTACCTAAAGACCTTGATGAGTACCTGGCGCTGGGACGGCGCGAGAATATCACGCTGGCAACAGCGCAGGGCGCGCAGGACACCAACGCGGCGCAGATCGACCGCATTGTCGAGAAAGTCACTAACCTGATCGGTGAACTGATCGGGCGACGGATCGCGGTGCTGGGCCTGGCCTATAAGGCACAAACCGACGATCTGCGCGCATCACCGGCGCTCGCGTTGATCAACAAACTCACTGATGCCGGAGCCGATGTGCATGCTTTTGATCCGGCGATCGATGTCTCCGCCAAACTCCCGCTCAACCGGTTGACCGTTCACGCCGCCGCAGCCGATGCGCTCGCCTGCGCCGACGCCGTCGTGATCATGACCGAGTGGCCCGAATTTGCTCAACTCGACTGGCCCGCGCTGCGCGACCGCATGGCCTCGCCAAATATCGTCGATGCACGTAACCTGCTTGATGCGGGAGTGATGCGCGAGCTTGGATTCGCGTACGTCGGTATCGGTCGGCCGCGCGGCCGTGACCTTGGTCACGGTTTACCTGTTGCGCGCCGATAAACCCTGACCAAGGTCAGGGCAACAAGTCCGCAAGTGACGGGCACACGATAATTGGACTCAGGTACCGGCCCCTTGTCCGACGAAGCCTCGCACATCGTAGGTTCTTGCGGCACATGAAAAGAAGAGTCTCTACCCCCATATTTCATGTTTTTGCAGCGCTCGTAGTCATTGCGGGATGCGGCTATTACCGCTGGTGGGCATTCACGGAGTCTTCCGAGAGTCCTGCGAAGCGAGAGTTACAGAATTGGACGATGTTAGTGATCGTAGAGCGGCTGGTAGAACACGGGCCAGCCGACTCCACTGCTGGGTTCAGCTTGACAATCGAAGCGGACAACAAGAGGAAGGACACGAATATCGTATTAGGATTAGACTCGGTGACTTTGGTTGTGTTTTACCCTAAGCGAAGTGAACCCTCGGAGCGAACTGTACTATTCTCCCTCGAAGCTGAAACTGCGCTCAAGGTGCGGCGAATATGGGCACGTGAGGATTTGGCTCCATTCAATCAGTTTCCAGACAGCATTCAATGCACGGTGCATTGCAGACTAAAGTGGATGAACACGGGCAGGACTGAGACCCTAGCGCTTCCGTACACTCTGCATTTTCAGGAGCAACGACGGATGTGGATTGGGGTCTGATTGAGTACCGGCTCCACGGCGGGTGGCCCGGACGTTCGTCCGGGTTTCACGAGATCCTCTGAGCCTTCGAGCCCTTGTGATTGCGCTACAAGAGAGATTCTGAGAGTCTTCAGATTGGATAATCCGTTGAAACCCGGACCAAGGGGCGTGTTGAAAAACCCATTGGAACCCACATAATCGAGTTTCATGGAAGTAATCATTCGGGTCATTCCGAGCGAAGCGAGGAATCTCCAAGGCGTTGTCGGCGGACACTCGCGCATCGAGACCCCTCGCTCCGCTCGGGGTGACATCAAATTGGGCCTTTTCAACACGCCCCAAGGTCCAGGCCACGCAGGTAGTCAAACGTTTATTCTCAGAAGACACACATTAGTGTGATCTAATACCCGCCCCCCGCCATCATCTGCTCCATCTCCTCCCGCGTGGGGATGGTCGAGCCGCAGACGCGGACGGACGGAGACTTGGCGAAGACGTCGGGCGGGACCGAGGGGCCTTTGGCTTTGCAGTGTTCGTTGAAGACGCGCACCAGATCGTAGGCGACCATGCGGGCGGTGCGTCCTTCGATCATGTGGCGGTGCATCGCGTAAACGAGGTTGCCGTCTTTGAACAGGAAAATCGAGGGAGACGAGGGCGGCTGCTCGGGCAAGAACTCGCGGGCACGCTGCGTCGCCTCGCGGTCTTGTCCGGCAAAGACAGTATAACTGTGGTCGGGGATAACCGAGTTCTGCAGCGCCAGAGCGACACCGGGGCGCGCGTTGCCCGCAGCACAGCCGCAGACCGAATTGACCACCAACAGCGTCGTCCCGCCCTTCTGCTCAAACGCCTCCGCGACGGCCTGAGGCGTCGACAACTCCCGCACATTGACGTGCGTGAGTTCCGTGCGCATGGCGTCGAGGATGCGCGTGATTTCATCCGACGTGTAAATCGGCATGTCGCTCATGCAATCATCACCCTTTCATTAACAACAACCCTCTACAGATCGCGTTCCGTGCTGGTCAGCCCAAGGGCTGACCGGCACACCAAGTCATTATGAGGCCCGGACCAAGGTCGCCGCCACACGCTGCATCAAGCCGGATCGCAGCCCAGCGTGACGGGGCAAAGCCCAGTACTGTTCACCCGCGTAGTCCCATGAACACTACTCAATCGGATTCGGCCATCTCCGAGAGCTGGTTGAGCAGTTCGCGGACTTGCATGACGGCCGCGTGAGGATTGTTGTTGGCTTCTTCCTTCGCGATCGCCTCTTCGATCCCTTCACCGATCTCCTCGATCAATTCTTCCATGTCCGACTGCGACAACGAACCGCTCTGGTAATCATTCTCGGCCTGCACTACGCGATCGATCAGCTCTCGGCCTTCGCCGATCGGCATCTCGACATTGGCCAGCGCCTCATGCAGCAGATCGTGAATCTGCATCAAGACCGCACTGACGGATGAACTCACGACACCCCCCCGTGAAAGTGGTTCAACATACGCAATGGCATGTCCTACCAGATCCCCAGCTTGTCCTTGATCTCATCGGTCGCCATCGTGCGCGGATCCCACGGCGGGTCCCAGACGACCCGGACTTCGGCCGTATCGACGCCGGGCAGATTGGCGACTGTCTGGCGCACGTCGTTGACCAGTTGCGGCCCATAGGGGCACGCGGGCGTGGTCAGCGTCATGCGCACCGACACATTGCGTCCGTCGTTGTCCAAGTCAACACCGTATATCAGCCCCAGATCGGCGACGCTCAGCCGGATTTCGGGGTCGATCACGCCCTTGAGCGCCTCGCGGACGATGTCTTCGTTGACGATCACGAATTCCCCTCTTCGGTCACGGTGACGCCGGTCGACGGATCATCCCCCAGTTCGACACGTCTCAGAGCATCGTCCATGGTCACCCAGGCCAGCAGGGCGCATTTGACGCGCACCGGGAAATTGCGGACACCTTCCAGAGCATCCAGGTCGCCCATATCCAGATCGGCCGGAGCGGGCCGGCCATGCATGATGCCGCGGAAGGCCTCCCCCAGCGCGTGCGCCTCGGAGATCGTTTTGCCGGGCAACAGCTCCGAAAGCATCGAGCCGGAGGCCATCGAGATCGCGCAGCCCTTGCCGTCGACGGCGACACCGGCGATCGTTTCACCATCGAGCTTTAAGCTGACGGTCAGCCGGTCGCCGCAGAGCGGATTGTATCCGGCGCGTGTCGCATCGATACGGTCCAGTGGATGCCGTCCGCGCGGCGAACGGTAATGATCGAGCACCGTATCGCGATACAGTGCGTCGAGCTCGACGTCCTCTTTGTTGAACACGTCAGCCACGGCTCAGATACTCCCCCGCGAACTGGAGCGCATCGACGAGGCGGTCGACATCCTCGCGGTTGTTGTAGACATAAAAACTCGCGCGCAAGGTGGCGCTCTGGCCGAGCCGTTCCATCAATGGCTGCGCGCAGTGATGCCCGGCGCGCACCGCCACCCCGCGCCGGTCCAGAATAGTGGCGAGATCGTGCGCGTGCAGCGTGTTGTGCACGAATGAAACGACTCCTGCCTGCCGCTCGGGGTCGGACGGGCCGAAAATGCGAAGCTCCGGCAGCTCGCCGAGTCGATCCAGGGCATAACGTGTCAGCTCACGCTCGTGACGGCGGACTGCATCCATTCCCAACGATTCCAGATAGTCGATGGCGGCGCCAAATCCGACGACGTCGGCAAAGTTGGGTGTGCCCGCTTCGAACCTCCACGGCAAATCATTCCAAGTCGCGCCTTCGAAAGTCACGGTGCGGATCATGTCGCCGCCGCCCAAGACCGGCTCAAGACGTTCCAACAACGCGCGTTTGCCATAGAGAACACCGACTCCGGTCGGTCCCAGCATCTTGTGCGATGAGAAGGCGATAAAGTCGGCATCCCAATCGGCAACGTCGACGCGGGTATGCGGCACTGCCTGCGCGGCATCGACGATCACCAATGCGCCGTCGTCGTGGGCGCGGCGCGCGATCTCGGCAATCGGATTGATCGTTCCCAGGACATTGGAGACAGCGGTCAACGACACGACCTTGGTGCGCGATGTGAACCGCGTATCCCATTGCCTCAGATCCAGACATCCGTCATCGGTGATCGGCAGGAACCGAACGACCGCGCCAGTGCGCTTGGCGATCAGATACCAAGGCACCAGATTGCTGTGGTGCTCCATTTCGGACAGCAGGATTTCGTCGCCGGGCACAAGATTGGCCGCGCCCCACGATTGCGCGACCAGATTGATCCCCTCTGTCGTGTTGCGCGTAAAGACGATCTCTTCGGTCTGTTTGGCTCCGATCAGACGGACGACTTTTTTGCGCACACCCTCGTATTTGTCGGTCGCCTGCGCGGAGAGCGCGTAAACCCCGCGGTGGACATTGGCGTTGGTCGTGCGATAGAACTCGGAAATCGTATCGATGACCGCATGGGGCTTTTGCGATGTCGCCGCGCTGTCGAGATAGACCAGCGGACTGCCGTGGATCGAACGCGACAGAATCGGAAAATCGGCGCGGACTTTGGCGACGTCGTAGGCCGCCTGCGGTTCTGCCGGACGTGGCATTTTTGCCGTCAGGGTCGTCACGCGGCATCATCTCCCAAATCAACGAATATCTCGCCGTTGTCGACACGCACGTCATAAGCACGGACCGGATAGGCCGCCGGCATGCGCAACACCGCGCCGGTGCGCACGTCGAAGCGCGCGCCGTGACGCGGGCATTCGATTGCGTGGCCGTACAATGTCCCGGCACCCAGGGGACCGTCGTCGTGTGTGCAGCGGTCGTCGACGACATGGATCGTCCCGCCGACGTTGCAGACCGCCAGCCGTGTGCCGGCGACCTCGACTACGCGCGCCTGTCCCACGGGGACATCGGCGACTTTGCCGAGACTGACCTCTGTCGACGGCATACTCAGCGTTCCTCCAAACGGCGGATAATCGTCGATCGCAGGCGCGATTGTGCAATGTCGGGGACATGCTGCACGATCGGCTCGATGAATCCTGCCACGATCAAGCGGATGGCCTCGGCGCGGTCGATCCCGCGCGATTCGCAGTAGAAAATTTCCTGCTCGTCGATGCGCCCGACCGTGGCCCCGTGCGAGCAGCGGACCTCGTTATTGAGAATCTCCAATTCGGGAATCGATTCGGCCTTCGCCTTCGGCGAGAGAATCAGGTTGCGGTTTTCCTGATATGCTTCGCAAAACGCCGACTTCTCATCGATCCGAATCAGGCCGGTATAGACCGAATCGGCATTGTCGCGAAGCGCAACCTTGAACTTCAGATCACTGCGCGTCCGACCGGAGGCGTGCCGGTGCACGGTGTGATGGTCGAAGCGCTGGCTTTGGTCGCCGATCGCCAGCCCGTAGATGTTGCTTTCACCGCCGGGCGCAGAGAGGATCGTGCCGCAATCGACTTTTGCCGAGGCGCCGCCCATCGACGTCATCACAACGTCGATGCGCGCATCCGAATCCAGGCGCGCGCGCTGGGTCATGTACGACGTCGTATTGCGATTCCAGTTTTGGATCGGTGCATAAGTGAAACGCGCGCCGCGTCCGACGAATGCCTCGACAATATGATGTGTGCGCTGCGGGATGGACGCCGCTGCACCGTCTCCGTATTCATCGATCAACGTCAGCGACGCGCCTTCGTCGACTATTACGAGCAGCCGACCAGCGACGTCGGTGAGATGCACCGGCTGCGCCGTGACCAGGTGCACCGGACGCGACAATTCCAGACCGCGCGGGACATAAACCAACAACCCGCCCGACCAGGCGGCATTGGTGAACGCTTCGAACTTCCCGAAGTCGGCGCCGATCAGCGACCCGAGATGCTGCTGCACCAACTCCGGCTTCTGCCGCGCACCTTCGTGCAGGTCCATGATCAGCAGACCCGCGCGCGAGAGTTCCTCGTCGACCGCCGTCTTCCAGACCAGACCTTCACGGATGTACGCGGCCGCCGCGACCGATTCCGGCCCGAGTTCGTCGGCGAGCACGGACGGAAATTCACGTTTCCCGGAAGCCGATGGTGCGGCGAGCGCCGCGGCACCATCTTGCGGGATGAACTGCTCGGGCGCCGTATAACGCCAAAGATGCGTGACGCGATCGGGCAGCGCTGAACCTGCGTATGCCGCCAAGGCATCCCGTCGGGCGCGCGTCAGCCACTCCGGCTCTCGGTAGAGCGCGGCGATCCGATCGAGAGTCGCGTCGCCGTTTGTCGGCACGGCTTTTGGTGTGGGACGCTGTTGTGTCAATGTCGCCATTAGCCGACTGATCCTTCCATTTCCAGTTCGATGAGCCGGTTCATCTCGACCGCGTACTCCATCGGGAGCTGCTTGACGAACGGCTCGAAGAATCCATTGACGATCAGCATGCGCGCCTCATCCTCGGAGAGGCCGCGGCTCTGCAGATAGAAGATCTGTTCTTCGGCGATCTTGCTGACGCGCGCCTCGTGCTCGATGCGGACATCCTCAGAGGCGATTTCCATGGTCGGGTACGTGTCCGACCGCGCGCTTTCATCCAGCAGCAGTGCGTCGCACTCGACCGACACCTTGCAGTTGGTGGCGTTCGGGTATGCCTTCACCAGCCCGCGATAGGAGGCACGGCCGGTCCCCTTCGAAATCGATTTCGACGTGATCCGCGAGGTGGTGTTCGGCGCGGCGTGAATCACCTTGGCGCCGGCGTCCTGATGCTGGCCATCACCGGCAAACGCCACCGAGAGAATCTCGGCCTTGGCGCGTTCGCCCATCAGGTACACGCAGGGAAACTTCATGGTCAGCTTCGAGCCGAGGTTGGCGTCGACCCATTCGACGGTGGAGTCCTTGTGTGCGACAGCGCGCTTGGTGACCAGATTGTAAACGTTGTTGGACCAGTTCTGGATGGTCGTATAACGGATGTACGCGCCGTCGAGCGCTATCAATTCGACGACCGCCGAGTGCAGCGAGTCGGTCGAGTAGACCGGTGCGGTGCAGCCCTCGATGTAATGCACACGCGCGCCCCGATCGGCGATGATCAGCGTCCGTTCGAACTGCCCCATGTTCTTGGCGTTGATGCGGAAGTACGCCTGCAGGGGCACCTTCACTTCCGTATCGGGCGGGACATAGATGAAGGATCCGCCGGACCAGACCGCCGAGTTGAGTGCCGCGAATTTGTTGTCGGCCATCGGAATGACCGAAGCGAAGTGCTCGCGGACGATGTCTTCGTTCTCGCGCAGAGCGGTATCCATATCCTTGAAGATGATTCCCTGTTTGGTGAGATCGTCGCGCATCGAGTGGTAGACCACTTCGGATTCATACTGCGCCGAGACGCCGCCCAGGAACTTCTGTTCCGCTTCGGGGATACCGAGACGATCAAACGTCTTCTTGATGTACGCGGGGACATCATCCCAATTGGTTTCCTGCTTTTCGCTGGAACGGACAAAGTAGCGGATTTTGTCGAATTCAATCGAATTCAACAGGGCGGTGTCGCCCCAGGTGGGCATCGGCTTGGCGAGAAACGTATCGAGTGATGCGTGCCGGAACTGCCGCATCCAATCGGGTTCATGCTTCAGTTGCGAAATCATCTCCACGACTTCGTGATTGAGACCAACCGGCGCCCGATGGAAGTACTCCTCCGGATCGGCGAACCCATAACGGGTCGCGTAGTCCTCGCGAACGCTGATGTCGTTTTGCTTTTGGACGTGCCGTGTTTTCGAAAGTTCAGTCATAATGCCGCGCTCCCTTCCTTATGCCACCGCGGCGGCGACTGCGTTGACCTCGTTGATGATCCAGTCGTACCCCTTCTCCTCCAGTGTCGCGGCCAGTTCGGGTCCGCCCGAACGAACGATGCGCCCGTCGTAGAAGACATGCACGTACTGGGGTTTGACGAAATTCAGTATGCGTTGGTAGTGCGTGACCAGGAGCACGCCCACGTTGCGCGCGACGACTTCGTTGATGCCGTGCGCGACAATCTTCAGCGCGTCGATGTCCAATCCCGAATCGGTTTCGTCCAACAGCGCGATTTTCGGCTGCAACACCGCCATCTGGAGAACTTCCAGACGCTTCTTTTCGCCGCCGGAGAAGCCATCATTGACATAGCGCGTCGCAAAACCCGGATCGATGCTGAGCTTTTCGAATTCAGCGAGCAGCGTCCGACGAAATCCCTTGAGCCGTTCCTCGTCGTTGTTGGTGATCGCTTTCAAGGCCGAACGCATGAAGTTGGCGACTGTCACGCCCGGTACCGCGACCGGGTATTGAAAAGCGAGGAACATGCCCTTGCGCGCCTTTTCGTGCGGATCAAGCTCGGTGACATCCTCGCCGTCGATGAAGACTTTGCCCTTGGTCAACTCATAGGACGGGTGCCCCGCCAGCGCGTTGGCCAGCGTGCTCTTTCCCGACCCGTTGGGGCCCATCAGCGCGTGAATTTCGCCAGGTCGGATCGCAAGCGAAACGCCTTTGACGACCTCCTTGCCCTCGATCTCCACGTGGACATTCTCACAGCGAAAGACTGCTTCATTGTGGGTCATCGTATCGTTCACTCCCATCGTTACCCCTTAGTTCACCGACTCGATGTCGGATCTCAGTTCAAACCGTTCTGGCGGCCGTGTGTTTCGAGCCAACAGTTCTTCGACCGTGTCTTTCAAGTGGCGGTGCAGCGCCACCGTCGCCTGCGCCTCGCCATCGATCAGATCCGCCAAGCGGATCCGGTGCAAAACCCCACCGAAAAGGCCGTCAAGGATACCCCACAGCGACCGCACCGAGCAAGCGCCGGAGTTTACGCAAATCGAAACCTGCCCGGCGTGCCGACCGCAGAAGTCAGCGTCGTACATCCGCCCGCCCAGCAACTCAAGAACGCGCCCGACACTGATTTCGGTCGGATTCCCCTTCAGGACATACCCTCCGGAGCGCCCGCGCACACTTTCGACGAGGTCGGCTTCGCGGAGTACCATAAGCAATTTGCGCGCATGGGCGACGGTAATCCCTTCGGCCTCGGCGATCTCATTAATCGTCAGCGAATGTTTGTCCTGCGCCCGCCCTAATTGAAGCAGGCACCGCAACCCGTACTCTTCTAAGGCGCTGATCTTCATGCGTTTATCTCGTCTGGCCACTCTTGGCCGTCTATATAGTATACGAAACAGTAATCTATTTGTGAAGAGGAATCGTGGCTTTCTGACAAGTCAAGTAGAAACCGGTCCGTGATCCCACTTGAGTCAGGCCAGAAGCCGAGTAGAGTCCGGCCAAGCCATTCGGCCACAAAGATTTGTCAACAGACGGAACTTGGTCAAGTCAGCAGAAGGGGAAACGATGATGGTCATCCGTATTGTATTCCAGGCATTCCAACCGAAGTTCGGCAAGGTCAAGGTAGAGTCGATGGTTGGTAATTGGGGGTTGAAGTTCCTCAACACCGCCACACTCAAGAGGGCCACCATGTCCAACAGATCTCTCAGGACCGTATGACACACGCGTTCTGGAGAGCGATTACGAGTGTTTCGCCGACTGAGAAGCCGCGTTTCACAAGGTCAACGCCGTGAAAAAGCGGCAGGAGTGCTAAAGCCCGTTCGTGTCAGTGACCGAATGCGGCCGACGGGAGATCGGCACCGCCGTTCGGTAACAGAAACAGGAAGCGTCAGCAGGACGCTTCCTGTTTGGATTTCGTACTGCACGCAGACTACACGGCGACTGTCGCGCCGCTCATGGCCTGTGTGAAACGTTTCGCAACCTCGTCCCAGTTGATCACCTTCCAAAAGGCGGCGATGTAGTCCGGACGGCGATTCTGATACTTCAGATAGTACGCGTGTTCCCAGACATCAAGCCCGAGGATCGGCGTGCAGGCGCAATCGACGACCCCCTTCATCAGCGGATTGTCCTGATTGGGCGTCGAACAGACGCAGAGCGAGTTGTCCTTGACACCCAGCCAGGCCCAGCCGGATCCGAATCGTGTCGTGGCCGCAGCCGCGAATTTCTCTTTGAACCCATCGAAGCCGCCGAAGGCGCTCTTGATCGCATTCTCCAGATCGCCCTTGGGTTGTCCACCGCCGCCCGGCTTCATCAGTTTCCAAAACATGGAGTGATTGAAGTGGCCGCCGCCGTTGTTGCGCACCGCTGTGCGCTTGGCATCGGGGACTTTGGATAAATCGGCGATCAACTGATGCACCGGCAAGTCGCCGAGTCCGGTGCCGTCGAGCGCGGCGTTGAGATTGTTGACGTACGCCTGATGATGCTTGCCATGATGGATTTCCATCGTCGTCTTGTCGATGTGCGGCTCCAGTGCATCGTGCGGGTACGGAAGATTGGGTAGCGTGTGCGGCATGTGCTGCTCCTCCCTGGATTATGAGTGGGCAATATAACGATGCTCAGCTTGATCCCTTAACGATTCCTTCGAAAACTTCCGCAAACTGCGCGCGCTGCGACGCGGTGCCGACCGTGACCCGGATGCAGCGCGACAACGGCGCTTCACCCGGCATACGAACAAAAACGCCATGCCGTTGAAGGCGCGCCAGAATATCCCGGGCACGATCGGCGCCGCCGATGTCGATGCAGACGAAGTTGGTCGACGACGCGATCGTCGGCAGCCCGAGACGATCGGCCAGTGCCATATACTCGAGTCGCCCTGCGGCGACTGCGTCGATGACGGATGTGATGAACGCTTGATCCCCCAGAGAAGCCAACGCTCCCGCTTGAGCAACCCGATTGACCTCAAATTGGTTGCGAATCTTGTTGACGGCATCCGTGACATCCGTGTGCGCGATCACGTATGCGATCCGTGCGCCCGCCATGCCATGGGCCTTTGAAAACGTCCGAAACCGAACTAATCGCGGATCATCCGTGCGGATCGCCGGCACCTCTTCCGCAGAGGCGAATTCGCCATAGGCCTCATCCAGCGCGAGCATGCAATCGGGCGGAAGCGAATTCAACAAGGCGTCAATGTCGACGGCGTGGTGACAGGTGCCGGAGGGATTGTCGGGATTGCCGAGATAGACCAAGCGCGCACCGAGTGCGTGCGCATTCTGCGACAGACGCTCCAAATCCTGGCGATCGTCGGCGGCATACGGCACACGGTGCAGCGTGCCGCCGTATCCGATTGCGTGATAATTGAATGTCGGGTAGGTACCCAGAGATGTCACGACGTGCGTGCCCGGCTCGACGAAGGCGCGGACGATCAAGCCGAGCAGTCCATCGATACCGCTGCCGACGACGATGTGATCGATGTCGATCCGGTGATGCGCCGCCAGCCCGGCGCGCAGATCGTAATTCTCGGGGTCGGCATACCACGACGTCTGCGCGATCGCGGCGCGCATCGCCTGCTGCGCTCCTGGGGAGATGCCGAAGGCGCTCTCGTTGGCGCCCAGGCGCAGGGCAAGTGGGGATCCGGTGCGTCGCTCGATCGCCTCGGGTGCAACGAACGGCACGCTCGGCGGCAGCGCCGCAACCGTCGTGCTCAACGGAGGACGAATCATGCTGGGTTTCATGGACATAGAGTGGGATTTCCGCCCTGCGACCCGACTCGCGAAGGACCGCATTATACGGATTCCCGGGATTGGCCGGGGCGGATTTCCTGCCGTCGAAGGAACTGAGACCCGATTTTTCGTGTTCAGCCCCGTGACCGTTGCGACGACACCCCCATCAATGATTATATTGATGAGCGGACGCGCGTTGTTCGCGGCGGCACAGGTTCGGATCGTGAACAAACCCCTGATCATCGTCGGAATGTCACTATTGGGCACCGCCTGGTGGTCCCCAACGCTTCAGGCCCAGGGCACGATCTTCGGCGTGGTCCGTAACGCCGACCTCAGTACACCGGGGACGAACGATGTGCGTTGGGTGGGATTCCTGGACAACACCGATGAAGAGATTCGCATCGAGACAAACGTCGGCTCGGGGTATGAGAGTGGAAACTGGTTCGACGATTTCCAGAACTATACGACCGAAGCGGCCGGCAATCCGTATGACTTCCACTTTGTGAACACCGCCAATGGCCAGGCATTACGACATGAAGGACCGATTCCGGACAACTCTTTTCAGCAGGAAGATGTGCAACTGGCTGTAACGTCGGTTCCCGCGCAGCCGACCGGATTGACAGGCGCTGTCATCGCTACGGCGACAGTCCGCTTGTCATGGGGCATGACCCCCGGGCTGAGCTACCATGTCTACCGGCGCGACGCCTCCAACAACAGCGTCTATCGCCGTCTGGATGACCCGACCGGCAATCTTGGCAATCCCGGTGTCGCCGATTCATTCTTCATCGACGCCGCCACTGATGGCGTCACTGACTACACCTATCTCCTCATCGCCGAAGATGATGCCGGAAACTGGTCGGCACACTCCGAAGAGTTGACGATTTCCTCGGGCGGCGATGCTTGCGCCTGCGACTGCTTCGGCGACCCGCAGTGTGACGGCACGGTCAATGTGTTCGATGTGGTTCTCGCAACCGGCGTTGCCTTCCGCAGCGAAGCCCCGATTCCCGATCCGAATCCGCAGTGCCCGCTTCTCACCACCGATGTCGACTGTTCCGGCGCAACGAACGTGTTCGACGTCGTCCGCTTCGTCGATGTCGCCTTCCGCAATGGAGACATCGGGGACGCCTTCTGTAATCCCTGTGCCCATTAGGCGCGCACGCTCGTTCCGAACTGACATATGCGCCTCAGGTGCGCGCTGGCCCTGACCAAAAGCTTGTCCGCCTTGGTGGACGGTCAGGCCACATCGCCCATTCCGTTTCCCCCGGTCATCCCCGCTCCCCAGCGCGGGCAGTGATCCTGTTGCATTCCTGCCCCGAAACCGTATCTTTCGCATTAGTCGGCCGCCCTGAAGCGGCCGGTCGCTCGCACACGCATCGACAGTACACAGAGTCGTAACCGGGTAACCTCACGAGGAGGAAGTATGCGTCATCGTATCGTTTTGGCGTTGGGGGCAATGGTATGCCTGGCCATCGCCGCCGGATCGGCCGGGGCCGCCGTGCCGCAGTTGGTCAACTATCAGGGGATCGTGCTCGACTCCACGGGGGTACCGGTGCCCGACGGCGTCTATTCGATGCGGTTTTTCATCTACGACGATGAGATCGCCGGGAGTGTGTTGTGGGCGGAGCTGAATCCCGCGGTGCAGGTGACCGGCGGAACATTCAATGTCCTGCTGGGTTCGATTGAGCCGCTGCACGACACGGTGTTCTCCGGCACCAACCGTTGGCTGCAAGTCCTGTTTGTGAGTCAACTCCTCACACCGCGGACGCAGTTGGTATCGACGCCATTTTCACATCGGATCTCGACGGTCGACGGCGCTTCCGGCGGCGACATTACCGGCGACGTGACGATTACCAGCAGTTCGATCGGAAATACGTTCGAAGTCGTCAACACCGGCGGCGGACGGGGCGGCCGATTCGAAGTGAGCGCCGGGAGCACCGAACCAGCCGTTCTCGGTGTGAGCATGGGCGCGGTGGCGGGGCAGTTTTTCAACGACGGCGGCGGGGACGGTCTCATTTCGGCCTCGACCGGCGCCGGGTACGGCGTGGACGCCAGCAGCTCATTCGGGACCGCCATACGCGGGGCGGCGGGGACATCCGGATACGGCCTGTATGGCAGCAGTTCGACGGGAACGGGTGTGTACGGGTCGTCGGGCAGCACATCGAGCAATGCCAAAGCCGTCCATGGTCATCTGACTACAACCTCTCCCGGATCGTACGCAGCAGCAGTGCGCGGCGAAAATGCCGGGACCGGCCTCAATGGCGTCGGTGTCTGGGGCTCGCATGAAGGCGGGGGTTGGGGAGTGTACGGTACGTCACAGAATATTCTGGGTCGCGGAGTTTATGGGTTGTCGAGCGCCGGAATCGGTGTGTTCGGTGAATCGTCCACCGGCGCGGGCGTGTACGGCTTCTCGGAAACCAGCTACGGTGTCTGGGGCAACAGCAACTCGACGCATGCGGTATTCGGCACGACCGGTTTGTCGGGCGCCGCCGGTATTTACGGTCGCAATACCAGCAGTGGCTCCAATGCCCAGGCCATTCGCGGAGTGCTCGACAATACATCGGCGGGAAGTTTTTCGGCGGCCGTGCGCGGTGAGAACAAGGGCACCGGGCTGACGGGAATCGGCGTGTACGGTTCTCACGCCGGCAGCGGCTGGGGCGTCTATGGCGAGGCGAATGGCGGGGCATTCAGCCGTGGCGTCTACGGCGCAAGCGACGACGGTGTCGGGCTCTACGGGCACTCCGACAATAACCTGTCGGGATACTTCACCGGCAGCCGAGTAGAGATCATCGGCGGCAGCGATGCCTCCATCGGCGGGTTTGCCAGCGGCTATCTCGTCCTGGGTCAATCGAACGCGGCGAACATTGTGCTGGATAACAATGAAATCATAGCGCGCGACAACGGCGTGTCAGCGATGCTGCACCTGCAGGCCGATGGCGGGCAGGTCGGCATCGGGGCGTCGGGCATCAGCTTTTCGTCGAACTACATTCTTGGCGTCGACGGCCGTGCGCTTTTTGAGGAGGTGGAAGTCCAACTCTCCGGTTCGTGGCCGGACTATGTGTTCGATGAGGACTACGAACTGATGCCGCTGGATCAGGTCGAGCGGCATATCAAAGATCGCAAGCACCTGCCGGGACTGCCATCCGCCAGCGAAATTGAAGAGGGCACACTGCCCTTGGGAGAGATGCAGACGAAGCTTCTGGAAAAGATCGAAGAGCTCACGCTCCACGTTATTGCTCTCAACAAGCAACTCGAATCGGCAGCCGGCGACAACGCGCAACTCCGCGAACGGGTTGCGACACTGGAATCGGCCAACACGGAGATTGACTAATGGAGACGCTACAACGGCAGTGCCGCAACGGCACCTGCGTTCGCGTTGCCGTGCTGGGCGGACTCACGGCGGCCATGTTGTGCGCGGTGTTGGATCGTCCGGCCGGCGCCGAAGGAGTGCCGATTTCGCACCAGTGGTATCGCGCCGCCTACAACGCCGGCGACACGGTACGGGTCACGCAGGACCATTACACGCATACGCCGCCCAACAAGATCGACATGATCGGCGTGCCGGAAGGCGGCTATCACCGGATTCGTGCCGCCGCGCCGGGGATCGTCCGCGTGGCGATCGACGTCAATTCGGAATGCTGTTCGGACACGTTTACGAGCGGTGTTTCCGCCTGCGCGGGCTGCAATAATTTTGTCTGGATCGAACACCCCAACGGAGAGTGGACCAAGTACACGCACTTTATGCAGGACAGCGTATTCGTCGACTCCGGCGACTGTGTCAGCGCGGGAACGCTGCTGGGAATCGAGGGCGATGTCGGCCACACCAGCGGCGGGGCCTCCTGGGATCGTCCCGCCGATCCATGCTATGATCCCTCGGATACGACCGTTGTGGTCAACGGCAATCAGTGCGGAATCCATTTGCACTTTGAGGTGCTCTACGATCGTCTCGGTCCCGACCCACAATTGCGCATTCCGCTGGTCTGCGGGTCGGCGACGGGATTCTATGTGAAATCCGACACTTTGATTGCGGGATCATGCGGGAGCTTTTCGTGTTCGGCGGATATCCTCATGCCCGTCAGTGCGGTTGCGGGGAATCTGGTGCGGGTGGTGCAGGCGTCGAATTCGATTTCGGCTAACGGTTATGAAGTGCTCGACGATGCCAGCGTGGCCTTCATCGCCGGCAACAAGATCACACTCAGTCCCGGGTTTCATGTCGAGCGCGGCGCATACTTTCACGGCTGGATTGACGACTGCAATGGTCAGGTCAGCGGCTGCCCGAGCCCGTAGGACGGTATCCGATCCGGAATACCTGGGATCGGATCGGAACACGCACGTGAGACCGTGAGGCGATCATGAAACGATTCAGACCATACGCACTGGTGATCATGGCCGGCTTGATTGCGATCTTGCCCGGCGAGACAGCACCAACCGCGCGCGACAACCACACCGAACTTCGCCGTGACCGTCCCAATCCGGCGGCTACGCCAATCCCGAACGCGGACGTGAGTCCGGAAGCGGTTTCGACCCCCGGACAGCCGGGTACGACAGCCGAGATTGCCGACACGACCTTATCTGCGCCCGTTCAAAGTGAGCCGGAGCTGGCGGGGCCAGTGCCGGCGACCGTCGAGTCGGCGGGGTCGTATTCGATTCCGTGGCGCTCGATCAACGGCGGCGGACGACCAATAGCCAGCAGCGGCTTTTCGATCAACGCGTCGGTTGGGCAGTCGGCGATCGGGCTGGTCTCAAGCAGCGGTTACGAGGCGGGGATCGGTTATTGGTATGGAGTGCGCGCCGACTTCTCGGGCGCGTGCGGATGCGCCTGTCATGCCGATCCGGTATGCGACGGAGTCACAAATGTCTTTGATGTGGTCTCGGCGGTGGACGTCGCGTTTCGCAACGGGATGGCGACATCCGACGGCGATTGCCCCGCTGATCGTCAGGAGGTCAATTGCGACGGCGTGGTCAATGTGTTTGACGTCGTGATCTTAGTCGACGTGGCCTTCCGCAACGGCAGCACGACACAATACTGTGACCCGTGCCAGTGCACTCCGTATCCGGGCGGATGCCCATAGGCGCCCGGCGAATGCCAATGGGCGATACTTTCTCCGAGCTTCTGCCCAGTTGCCGAATCGGGAAATCGTATTATATTGCCGGGGTCGGGCTGTCGGACCCGGCGTAGCCGTGTCCCTTACCACATTGTGATTGCCTGACACTACCGACCATTTTGTGAATCCGCGTTTCATCCAGGCGGCACGAGGTACAGCAGTAACACTTGAATTCTGCCGATCCTTAAGGTGACAGCAGGGCGACCGATCAATTCGATTCTGCAATACTTATGCTGCCAATTGCGTCCACCGGAATGACGACCCGATTCCCGCTACCCGCAGCAATCGCGCTCGCGATGGCCGTTTGGGCGACGCCGGGGCCGGTGCAGAGTCAGGCGACTTCGACTGACCATGATCGTTCGCGGATTGTCGTCAGGTTGGCGCCGTGGCAGGGCGCTGCCGGTTTTGTGACCAAGGGGAACACGGGGCGGCCCGCGTTTGATCGCATCCTCGACGATGCACACGTCACCTCCCTGCGGCAGATTTTTCCGCCGTCCCCGCGAAGGGCAGACCTCCAAATCAAAGCTGCCGAATTGGGCATGCACGACTATGTCGTCATCGATGTCCCCGACGGCACTGATCCTGACGCTCTGTTGTCCACGCTGACCAAGAGCCCGGATGTAGTGCGCGCGGAGTTTGATGTCGTCGCGCGAATCGCCACGGCGGGCGTGACGCCGGATGATCCGTTCTTTGCGACCCATCAATACTCACTGGCCAACGGCGGCACCCAACCCCCCCATGATCCGGGGACAGCCGGCGCTGATATCGAGATGGAGGCGGCTTGGGCCATCGCTACGGGAGACACGGGGACAATCCTGGCCATCCTCGACACCGGCATGGACACCGACCATCCCGACCTGATCGGACGGCTGTGGATCAACGAGGGTGAAGAAATCGATGATTTCGACAACGACGGCAATGGATTGATCGATGATCGCTTCGGCTGGAATTTTGAATCCAACGGCCCGTCGGTCGAAGATGGCCATCAACATGGCACACACGTGGCGGGAATCGCAGCGGCGATCGGGAACAACGGCATCGGCGTCGCGGGTCTGAATTGGAACTGCCAGTTGATGATCATCAAGGTCCTGGGCAATGACGGCTCCGGATCGGCGGCAGGCGTCGCATCCGGAATCGAGTACGCAACCGATATGGGGGCCGATGTCATCAGCATGTCGCTGGGATCATCGGGGATGTCGTCCGCCGAGAGCACAGCGGTCGCCTACGCCGTCGCCGCAGGCGTCGTGGTAGTGGCCGCATCGGGGAATGATGGTGTCGGCACGCCGTTTTATCCGGCCGCGTTCGACGGCGTCGTGACGGTCGGCGCGACCGACTCCCAAGATCGGCGTGCATTGGACCTGTGCGGTGCGCCCGGATCGAATTTTGCACCTTATCTCGATGTCTGCGCGCCTGGCAAAAACATCTGGAGCACGATCCCGACGTTTATCATCGCCACGGGATGCGGTCCGGGAGTGCAAACCGGGTATGGGAATCTCTCAGGCACCTCAATGGCGACGCCGCATGTGTCGGGGCTGGCATCACTCATTTTCGGGATGCGTCCCGACTACACCGCCGACTCGGTCAAGCGGCTGATTCGGGTGTCGGCGGAGGATGAAGTCGGCATCCCTTCGGAAGACACGCCGGGATTCGATATCTATCACGGCTGGGGACGCATCAATGCCCGCGTTGCGCTGCAGGCGCTGGCGTACGACTTCCCGCCGATCATCGCCGACGTCGATACGCAGTATGTGGTCGAAGCCGAGACATTGGTGGTCGCCATTGCCGCATCCGACTCGAATTTTACGGAACCCTCGTTGACGATGGAACCGGCGACGAACGCTATGTTGATCGATCATGGCGATGGAACGGCGGAGATCGTCTACACCCCCGATTACTCGCAGGCGGGCACGCAGGATTTCACTGTTTATGCCTCCGACGGCTCCCTGGCCGACACGCATTCAGTCACGGTCGTGACCCTGCAGGGGTGCTTCTGTCCGTGTCAGGGCGACCCGGTTTGTGATTCGGTTACGAACGTGTTCGACGTGGTCAAATCAGTGGATGTCGCCTTCCGCAGCGGCCCTCCCCTTATCGACGAATCGTGCTTCCCCCATCCTAGCGGGCGCACCGATGCCAACTGCGACAGCGTGACCAATGTCTTCGACGTGGTCAAATTTGTCGACGTTGCCTTCCGCAGCGCCCCCGCAGTCTTCTGCGATCCGTGCTCGCCTTAAACGAGGTGAGCGGGTGCCCTTGGGCATGACTGCACAACCTTACCGAGACTGTCACCTGGAATCGAAAATCTCGCGTACGCCCCCATCCCCCGAAACCGCCCTGTGAAAACTCCGCGTTCGTGCGTATAATATTCACACGGGGCGCAATCCGCCCCCGGCAGTACACCCCTCTTTCTCCACCCCATCCGCGACAATTCGTGTAGTTTGTACCTGTCCCTGAATTGGGAATGGACTCCATGGCCGATTGCCGGGAAAGAGCAGCCCGTCCCCCAAGATTCTCGACGTGCGGATTGGCGTCATGCGCCGCACTGATCGCGATATTCTGCAGCTCCATTCCCGTCGCCTTCGGACAACCGTCGTCGCCGTCTCCGGAAATCGGCGGATTGATCGTCAAGGTCCGGCCCGGCTTTCTGCCGTCGGATCAACTGCGCGGCACATCATTGGCGATCGGTGCAGCATTACGACAGGATGAGGAAGAAATCCTGCGTCGTTGCCGGTCGTTGGGGATTACAGATACGAAGCGATTGTGGACGGCGGCCGAGTCCTCCGTAGCGGCAACATCGCCTGATGTGCACCCCGGTCTGCATACGTTTGTCATGGCACTGGCCGATGAGTCCGATCCCAAGGAAGTCGCAAGGCGCCTGTCGGCGTTACCGTGGGTCGAGTATGCCGAGGTCGACCGACGTGTCGAATTGCACGGCGCGATACCGGACGATCCGCTGTTTGCCCGGCAATGGAGCATGCAAAACACCGGGCAGCCGTACTGGCATGTGCAGAGCGTCCCCGGCGACAACAACGACACACTGACCGAACGCACCGGCACGCCGGGGGCGGACGTGCGGATGCTAACAGCGCACAATCATACGGGTCCGCGCGCGACGGTCATCGTCGGCGTGATCGACACCGGCATCGATCCGGAGCATCCCGATCTGCGCGACCATGTCTGGCGCAACCCCGGCGAGATCCCCGGCAACGGGCTCGATGACGATCACAATGGATTCGTCGATGACGTCGACGGTTGGGATTTTTCCGGCGATATCAGCGCGACCCCGCTTGATCTGACCGCCGACAACAACGTGCGCGACGACGTCGGGCACGGGACGCATGTCGCCGGCATCATCGGCGCGGTGCCGGATAACGGCGTGGGGATCGCCGGCGTGTGTGCATCGGCGCGCATCTTCTGCGCAAAGAATTTTCCCAACTCATTCTTCTCGGTTTCGGCGCAGGCGATCTACTATTGTGTCGCGCGCGGCGCGCAGGTGATCAACATGAGCTGGGGCGGCGCGTTTCGTTCGCGCGCGCTGGAGGATGCCCTGCAGTACGCGCACGCACGGGGCGTCGTACTCGTCTGCTCGATGGGCAACTCCGGGCAGGATGAGGTCTTTTATCCCTCCGGTTATCCGACCACGATCGGAGTCGGCGCGTCGACCGCCGACGATCGCGAGGCGACGTTTGCGACGTACAACGACTTCATCGATTTCACCGCGCCGGGTCAGGAGATTCTGTCGTTGCGCGCGGCGGGCACCGATCTGTACGCCGATGCCGGTGAAGCGGGATCGTACATCGTGCAGGGCAACTACCTGATCGCCTCGGGCACCTCGATGTCGGCGCCGCACGCATCCGGCGCAGCCGCGGTGCTCTTGTCACTCGCACCCGGATTGGACAACGAACGTGTGCGCAACATTCTGCGCAGTACTGCCGACGACATTGTCGATCCATACGGCACCGGCGAAAACTATCCCGGATACGACCGATTCACCGGAGCGGGTCGTATCAACCTGGAGCGCGCCATCGCCGCACTCCCCGGCACGTTTGTCGCTATCACGGAGCCGCAGCCGTACACGTGGGTGCGCGGACCGGTCGTGATCACCGGATCGGCGTACGGCCCGGCATTTGGGGGCTACCTCGTCAGTGTCGCGTCCGGGCATACCCCGAGCGAGACCGACTGGAGCATCGTCGCGCAGTCGAACAAGCCGGTGTCAAACGGCACAATTGCCGAGTGGGATAATGGCCCGCTGCGCGGGCCATACACGTTGCGCGTTGATGCCGGCCATGACGCGGTTCGTGAGATTCGAATCACTCTGCACGGAGACGTGGATGTCGCTATCACATCTCCCCGGCCAGGCGATACGATCCGGCTGTTGTCCGCTGTCATCGGCACGGCCGCAGGACACGGATTCGCGTCGTACGAATTGACCGCGTCGGGACCGTTTCCGGCAACGACCAGCCGGCGGATCGCTCTGTCGACACGCCCGCTGTGGGACGACACGCTGGCGATCTGGCGTACCGATCCGCTTCCTGAGGGAGACTACCTGCTCTCGCTGCGGCTCAGCAGCGATTCCGCATCGCCGGTGTTCTCGGTGCCGGTGACGGTCGCATCACCATTCGCCGACGGCTGGCCGGTGCCGTTGCAGGGGGTGTCACACTTCGCGGTCACGGCGGTCAATCTCGACGGGGCCGGTGACGACGAGATTGTCTGTGCGACCCAGCGCGGAATGATGGTTTTGCGATATGACGGCACCGCATACCCCGGATGGCCGCGTGACACGCTGCCCGATGTGACGTCGCCGGCAGCGATCGCCGATCTGGACTTCGACGGCAAATTCGAGATCATCGTCCCCGGCGACTCGCTAATGTATATCTATGCCTTCATCGGCGAGCAGTACGCCGGATGGCCGCAGCCCTTCGAGCGTGTCTACAACATTTACGGCGGCGCATTGCCCACGGTCGGCAATGTCGACGGGCGCGGCGCGTTGGAGATTCTGGCCATCGACCGTTTCGGCGTCATTCAGGTGTGGAATGCCGACGGTACCGAGTACCGTCCGCAGGACGGCGGCTCGTTCGGGAGTGTGGCCAATGCGAATTCCGTTCAGACCTGGCTGCCATCCGCGAGTGTCTGCGATCTCGACAACGACGGACGTCCCGAACTCATTGCGGCAGCAGACAACATCCTGATCTTCGACGGACGCACCGCAAAACCGTACCGGGAGAATCCCTCCGCGACAATCGCGTCGCACCACTCGGTCCTCGGCATGGTGATCGGAAACTTTGTCGGCGGCCCGGAGCGCGAGATTGCTTACGCAGCGACCGATGCCTCATCCAGCGATATCTTCTTCACGATGATCGACGCGCGGGGAACCGTCCTGCCCGGCTGGCCGCGATCCATCCCGCATACGCTCGACCGGTACTTGCTGTATGCGCTGTCCGCCGGAGACATCGATGGCGACGGCTCCCCTGAAATCTTTGGCGCCCCGTATTCGCTCGATGAGGGGTATCTCTATGCCTTCCACGCCAATGGCGCTCCGGTGGGGTCCGACTCGACAAACGGGCTGTTGGCGACGCTCCCGGGCGCGGCATCCTCGGTCGCTATCCTCGACATCGACGACGATGATGAGCCGGAAATCGTGTTGCGTGTCGGCTCGATCCTGACCGGTCCGGATCGGGTCTTTGCCTTCGAAGCAGATGGTTCTCTGGTCTCCGGGTATCCGTTGACGTTCGGGTTCGGGTCGGTCATCACTCCGGCCACGCCGATCATCGCCGACCTGAATCGCGACGGACGCACCGATATGGTGACATTGCAGTCGACCGACCGTCTGCTCGCGCTTTGGAAGTTGCCGACGCCGATGGACTACGCCGTGCGTCCGTGGCCGAAGTTTCGCGGCGATTCGTGGAATACCGCTGTGCTCGCCGACCCGCATTACGACATCATCTATGTCACGAAGCTGGTCGTCGCGATGCTGCGCGGTGGCCCGCAACTTCCCCCTTATGAACCCTCAGATCTCAACTGCGACGGTGCGATCGCCGTCGCCGACATCGTTCGCCTGATCGACTACCTGTTTCGATTCGGACCGGCGCCGTGCGTGCCGTGAAACTGCCTGGCGGGCGAACCGGCCAGAATCGTAGTGGCACGGCGTGCCGTGCCCACAACCACTATCGAGGAATTGCCAGCCGCACAATCGGCCGTCCGGGCGAGCGGCGTTCGACTTCTTTGAATCCCGCTTTGCGGAAGGCCGAGAGTGTCCCGGTCCAGATGAAGGCATCGGGGGCGTGGTCGGTTTTGGTTTCGTGGGGGTATGCCTCGATGAGCCGCGCGCGTTTACTCTTGGCGAGCTTGACTGCCGCCCGGATCAATTCGGTGCTCAGCCCCTGCCGCCGATACGGACGTGCGACAAACAGACACGTGATCGACCAGACCGGTTTGTCGTCGACCGGCGCGAGGATACGCGAGCCGCCCAGTCCGGGATATTCCTCACGCGGCCCCACCGCGCACCAACCCGCCGGCTGACCGTCTACGCAGGCAATCACTCCCGGCTCGACGCCCGAGGCGATCAGCCGCTTCATCGTCCTCTTATTGCCGTCGCCTTTGTCGCGCAGGTACTGCGCGCGCGGCTTGCGCGCCCACATGCACCAGCATCCGGCGCAGGCGCCACGCGGACCGAAGAGCGTTTCAAAGTCGCCCCAGCGTTCGGGCGTGACGGGATGAATCTTGATGGAGGAGCGTGTCGCGGGCATCGATCTCTTCGACGGGAGCAGCCGCGTCAGTTGCCGTCGCCAGAGCTGCGCGGCGCCGAACCATCGGGATTAGTCAACAGTTCAACTTGCAGGCGACGCACGCCGCGTTCGATTGGGGCGCTCTCGGGTATATCGGGCTGCGCCGTAGCGCCCAGTTCCCGAAACTTGCGGGTGGAGACGAGCACGCGCGATTCCAGCGAACCGACCGATTCGTTGTACGCCGCCGTTGCCGACTCCAGCGATTTGCCGACGCGGATATAGTGCTCGACAAACTTGCTGATTCGTTCATGCAGTTCCGCGCCGAGCTTGCTGATCTGCGCCGCGTTTTCGGTGAGTTGCTCCTGCCGCCATCCCAGCGCAACCGTGCGCAGCAGAGCAATAAATGTGGTCGGTGACGACAGGATCACGTTGCTGCGAACCCCCTCCTCGTACAGGTTCCGATCCACATCAACCGCCGCCGAGAAAAACGACTCGCCAGGGATGAACATCACAACGAAGTCGGGCGTCTGATCGAACTGACTCCAGTAGGCCTTGCCGGAGAGTTTCTTCATGTGGTCGCGCACGTGCGCGGTGTGACGACGCAGGTGAGCCGCGCGTTCATCGTCATCGGCGGCTTCGACCGCGTCCAGAAAAGCCACCAACGGGACCTTGGCGTCGACGACGATCGTCCGCTCACCAGGAAGATGCACGATCATGTCAGGACGCTGTCGTCCCTCATCGGTGTCGACCGACTGTTGCTCATAAAAATCGCAACGCTCGCTCATGCCCGCCAATTCGGCTACGCGACGCAAAGTCAACTCGCCCCAGCGACCGCGAACCTGCGGCTTGCGCAATGCCTGCCCGAGATTGGCGGTCTCGCGTTTTAACAGATCTGTGGCCGCCGTCACGGTCTTCAACTGCTCTTCGATAGTCCCGTACGCATGCTGGCGGGTGCGTTCCAGCTCCTGAATCTGCTTTTCGTAGCGGCTCAATGAATCGGTCAACGGCTTGATCAGGGCATCGATGGACTGTTGACGCTCGCCGGCCTGCTGCCGGAACTCTTCGAGGCGCTCTTTGAGGACGTCACCGGACAGCGCCTTGAATGCATCGGCGAGATTTTTTTTGCTCTCTTCGATAAACTGCCGCTGCTCTGCCAGGTTTTGCGAGGATTCGGTCAGCTTGTGCTGCGTGACCGCCAGTTCCTTGCGTGTTTCGCCATGGGCTGTGCGCTCGGTGTCGTACAGTTCGCGCAGCTTCAGAATCTCACCGTCCTTCTGGTCGATCTGCTGACGGACAATTTGCAGCGTATCGGCGCTGGGTCCCTCTGGTGCCGGGCGTCGGCCCGAACGAGCCGCGAGCCACGCCCCCAAAGCTCCCACAAGCAGGCCGGCGATCAGATACAGCCAAACCATCGTTGCAGATCCTCCTGACACTAAGCGAAATGCCCGGCATCTATCAAGTCAATCGCTTCATGCCGGGGCAATCACATTCTTTCTTGACAGAGGGATGCCCGGGTGTATCGACCCCCCTCGGTTGTCCCCTGCGAGGCGCATGGCGAGCACAAAGGTAGCCGATTTGCCGGTTGAGGGCACCTGGGCAGTACGGCGTTCCTGCCTGTAAAGATGCATGACCCGGCCAGTGCCGAAGATGATTTGATCCGTTATATTGAACATTCTATACTATTTGGCCTTGCTCAAACCATGAACGCCGAATCCTCCGGACCCGACCTCTCCCGTCTGCGCATCCATCGCGATGAGGGCACACCGGTGCATGCGGTCGTGAATCGGAACCCGTGGAAGTTTGCCGTCATCGCGACGGTCGTTCTGGCCGTCATCGTCACCGTCCTGTTTCTGCAGTTGCGCGGGGGAGTTGCGGTCGTGGAGGTGGCAAGCGTGCAACGGCTCGCACCGGCGGCAGCGCAGTCGCTGCTGACTGCGACCGGGTATGTCGTGGCACAGCGTCAGGCGGCCGTCGCCTCGAAGGGTACCGGACGACTGGAGGTGCTCAATGTCGAGGAGGGCGATCAGGTCAAATCGGGCGATGTGATCGGTCGGCTGGAATCCAACGATGTCGAGGCAGCGCTGGCCTCGGCGAGGGCTTCCGTGGCACAGGCCGATGCCGAATGGGAACGTGCCAGGGCCTTGTTGCATGAGGCGGAACTGAACTACGACCGCATCAAGGGGTTGCTGACATCATCCCTGGCTTCGCAGTCGGAATTCGACAACGCCGAGGCACAGTTTCGCACGGCGCAGGCCGGAGTCAATTCGGCGAAGGCGGCGCTCGACCGCGCCCATGCCGACCAGGACTATGCCGCCGTCGCCGTCGAGAACACGCTCATTCGCGCCCCATTCGACGGAACAGTCCTGACCAAGGACGCCGACGTCGGCGAGGTGGTTGCGCCGTTTGCGGCGTCGTCATCGTCGCGCGGCGCATTGGTGACACTGGCGGATATGTCGTCATTGGAAGTCGAGGCCGATGTCTCCGAGTCGAACATCCAGCGCGTGTCGGTCGGCCAACCGTGCATCATCACCCTTGATGCCCAGCCCGCCGAACCGTACGCCGGTTATGTGAAGAAGATTGTCCCGACAGCGGACCGCTCAAAGGCAACCGTCTTAACAAAGATCGCCTTCGACCAACTCGACAGCCGCGTGTTGCCGGAAATGTCGGCCAAAGTCGGTTTTCTGGCCAGCGGCCAATCGGCCGCGGAACTGGGAACCGGCACGGTCCTGACCGTCCCGACAACCACGCTGACGACCAAAAACGGACAGACTCTCGTTTTCCGGGTCAGCCATAACCGCGTTTCTGAAGTCACGGTACAGACGGGAAGAATCCACGGCGGGGTAACGGAGATTGTGTCGGGACTGGACGCGGGTGATATTGTCGTCGTCAATCCTCCTCACAACCTGCACGACGGGGATGATATCGAACTCAAAGAGTAACCAAGGATCGGACATCATGCCGAGTGTCGTCGAAGTCGCCAATGTCAGCAAGAGCTATCACCGTGACAAACTCCAGATCAACGTGCTCGCCAATCTCACCCTGTCGGTTCCGGAGGGCGAGTTTGTCGCGCTGATGGGGCCGTCGGGGTCGGGCAAGACGACGCTGCTGAATCTAATCGCCGGCATCGACCGTCCCGACTCCGGGACCGTGCGTGTCGCCGGGACCGATCTGTCTTCGCTCAACGAATCCGACCTGGCCAAATGGCGCGCGCGGCACATCGGGTTTATCTTCCAGTTCTACAATCTGCTGCCGGTTCTGAACGCCTTTCAAAACGTCGAGCTGCCATTGCTGCTGACCAAGCTCTCCGGCAAAGAGCGCAAACAACACGTCGAGACGGTGCTGGAGCTGGTGGGACTGAAAGATCGGATGCACCATTATCCCCGTCAACTCTCCGGCGGACAGGAACAGCGGGTCGCCATCGCGCGCGCGCTGGTCACCGATCCGACCGTGATCGTCGCCGATGAACCGACCGGCGATCTGGACAAGCAGTCGGCCAGCGAGGTGCTCGATTTGCTGGTACGGCTCGACAAGGAATTCAACAAGACGATCGTGATGGTGACGCACGACCCCCGCGCGGCGGAACGCGCGGATGTCGTGCGCAATCTGGACAAGGGCGAGTTGCAGTAAGAGACTTGGATGGATCATTACATCTCATCGTTTTCTCTCACCCGACCCTCTCCCAGAAGGAGAGAGAGAAACATAATCCTCACCCGGTGGGGGATGTCGCCCCGAGTCCCGTGCGCAATACGGGACAGAAGGACCGGTAGCGGACTCGTAAACGTATCGCGCTTCATTCCGAAGCAACTGAATCGACGATAACTCATGCGTGTCTTCGGCCTGATATACCGCAACATGATGCGCCACAAGCTGCGCACACTGCTGACGATCGCCGGCATCGGCGTGGCGATTCTCGCGTTCGGGCTTTTGCGCACATTCATATCGGCTTGGTACGCCGGAGTCACACAAGCCGCGCCGGATCGCCTGATCACGCGCAGCAAAATATCGATCACGTTCACCCTGCCGTTGGCGCAGAAATCCAAGATCGAACGCATATCCGGGGTCGAGGCGGTGACTCACGGCACGTGGTTCGGCGGCTACTATAAAGACCCCAAGGATTTCTTCGCCCAGATCGCCTTCGAGAGCGCCGAGTCGTTCAAGCTTTATCCGGAATTCCTGGTCGATTCGGCGGCGCTGAGTGACTTCACGCGTGAGCGCAACGCCGTCATCGTGGGGCAGGTCACGATGGAGCGGTTCGGTTGGAGCGTCGGCGATGTGGTCACGCTCACGGGAATGATCTATCCCGGACAGTGGGATTTCGTGATTCGCGGAGCATACACCGGACGTGACGAAGCCACCGATGTCTCGCAGTTTCTCTTCCATTGGGATTATATCGATCAGCGGATGGCGCAGGAGTGGCCCTCGCGCACGGGGCAGGTCGGCTGGTGGATCATCAAGATCGACGACCCCGCGAAAGCGGCGCAGATTTCCGCCGCGGTCGATGCAGAGTTCGACAACTCCGCCGATGAGACGCTGACCGAAACCGAGGCGGCGTTTCAGCAGAGCTTTGTCGCCATGGCCGGGACCATCATCTTCTCGCTCAAGGTCATTTCGTTTCTCGTCATCGGGATCATCCTTTTGGTTGCCGCCAATACGATGGCGATGACCGCGCGCGAACGCATCTCCGAATACGCTGTGCTCAAGACGCTTGGGTTCGGCGCGTTTCATGTCGGCGGACTGATTGTGGGAGAGTCGCTCCTCATTTCCGCCCTCGGCGGGGCTTTCGGGATCGCGCTGATGTTTCCCGTCCTCAATGTCGTCGGCGCGGCGCTGCGCGCCTGGTTCCCGGCTTTTCCGATTGACCCGAACACATACCCGATGGCGGCCGCAGCCGCAATCGGGGTCGGCATTTTAGCGTCGATCTTCCCGGCGTGGCGCGCGTTGAGTGTGCGCATCGCCGACGGGCTGCGGCGGATCGGATAGATCATGGGACTGCTGCTCAACTATAGTCTGCGCAATCTGACCGTACGCAAGCTCACCACAACGCTGACCGTGTTGGGCGTCGGGCTGGTCGTGTTCGTGTTTGCGGCGGTGTTGATGCTGTCGCACGGTTTGGAGCAGACGTTGGTCGACACCGGCTCGCCTGACAACGCCATCGTCGTGCGCAGCGGGGCGACATCGGAGACATTGTCATTGGTGTTGCGCGATCAGGCGGGCGTGGTCGAGACACAGCAGGAAGTCGCCATCGCCGAAGACGGGACCCCCGTTGCGGTGGCCGAGATTGTCGTGCTGATCAACATCAACAAGCGCGCCAACGACGATCCCTCCAATGTCACGATTCGTGGCACGACCCCGACGGCCTTCGCGCTGCGGCCCGGCATCCGGATCACTGAAGGGCGCATGTTTAGTCCCGGCACTTCGGAAGTGATCGCCGGATTATCGGTCTCGGAAAACTTCAAGGGGTGCGGCCTCGGTGAGTCCGCACGATTTGCCGGGCGCGAATGGACCGTGGTCGGCGTCTTCGATGCGGGCGGCACCGGCTGGGATTCGGAACTGTGGGGCGATGTCGAACAGGTGCAGCAGGCGTTCCGTCGCAATATCTACTCGTCAATGACCGTCAAACTTGCCGATCCGGCGCAATTCGAACAGATGAAGACGCGCCTGGAAGCCGATCCGCGCATGAGCGTGACCGTGCAGCGCGAAGTCGATTTTTATCGCCGCCAGTCGGTCGCCACATCGTCCTTCATCAAGATCATGGGGCTGGTCATCTCCATCGTCTTTTCCATCGGCGCGATGATCGGCGCGATGATCACGATGTATGCCGCCGTGGCCAATCGCACGGTCGAGATCGGGACATTGCGGGCGCTCGGATTCTCGCGCGCGCGGGTGCTGAGCGTCTTTCTCACCGAGGCGATGTGGCTTTCGCTCATTGGCGGCGGAGTCGGACTGGTCGCCGCTTCGTTTATGTCGTTTGTCACCATCTCCACCACCAACTGGGACACCTTCTCCGAGCTCGCCTTCGGCTTCGCTTTATCCCCCACGATCATCATCAGTTCCCTGATTTTCGCCGTCGTCATGGGCATCGCCGGCGGCTTCCTGCCCGCAGTCCGCGCCGCCCGCGCGAAGGTGGTGGATTCGCTGAGGATGGAGTAGCGTATGAAAACGCCTTACACTTCGACCAACGGACGGCGGTTCCAAACGACCTACGCTGCGAATTAGCAAGTTCGTGGACGGGCTTTCAGTATAAGAGTAGATTCGTCCTACACGGATGGCTTGAAACATCGTGAGAGATATGACGGAGCATACAGAGCCGATTCCCTACTGCGCCGCGGGCATTCTACAGCCATACCTGCGCTGGGCGGGCGGCAAGATCAATTTGATTAATGAGATACTACAGCACATTCCTGAGGACGCAAAGCGACTGAGGTATCACGAGCCGTTTTTGGGTGCGGGCTCACTTTTCTTCGCATTACGGCCAAGGCATGCTTCACTCTCGGATGCGAATCATCATGTAATCGACTGCCATAGATTCGTGAGAGATTGCCCTGAGCTGATCTACCGTTCCATCCGAAGGTACGCCAAATCCACCTCCGAACGATACTATTATGAGGTGAGGGAGGCATACAATCGTGGTTCAGCCTCGCCTGCTCAGGCGGCGAGGTTCATTTATCTGAACAAGACGTGTTTTAATGGGATATTCCGAGTAAACCGCGCAGGCAAGTTCAACGTCCCATACGGATGGAAGGAGCCGCCGTCCTTGCCGAGCTTGGAACTCCTTCGATCCACTTCCTCAGCGCTCAAGCATGCAAGCCTCAAAGTGCAAAGGTTCGAAGACGCCACGAGTGCAGCCCGACCCGGAGATTTCGTTTATCTCGATCCTCCGTACCCACCGCTGAATGGTACAGCATATTTCACACACTACACGGAGAATCGATTCTCAATCGCGGATCACAGGAGGGTTGCGGAAGAGGCACAACGTCTCGACCGCAACGGCTGCCGAGTCTTGATCTCGAATGCCGATGTCCCACTTGTAAGGGAATTGTACCGCGGGTTTTGCGTCCTTCAACTCCCAGCAGTTCGCTATATTTCATGTAAGCGGGTCAAACACCGGGTCAATGAGCTACTTATAGCAAACTACCGCATGGCGCTCTCGCGATGAATGGAGGTGGATAAGTGCTTGAGAATGTTCACCCCGTTGAGAGCCTCCGAGCTCTGGCTGCTCGTAAGAGAAGGACCGAGGTCTTCAAATCAGTGGCAACATCAAAGACTGACGAAGCCCGTGGCGAGGGTTGGTGCATCCAGAAGGCCGGAAAGAGAACGGCCCGCGTCAAAAAGGACAAGTCGAAGAGCACACTCCTTGAGGATCGTGTTTGGTCGGTCCTTTATACTATGGGATTTGATTTCATGTCTGGAGATGGCGGCGGCAGACTGATCACGTCCGCAAGCGACGACAGCTCCATCACAAATCAGCTCGACGTCGTGGCGATTGATGCCGACGTTGCAGTTGTTGTAGAATGCAAGTCCGCCAAATCACCACGCAGGGCGAACGCCTTCCAAAATGACTTGGCAAAGCTGAGCACGCTTAAGAAGGACTTCAGTTCGGCAGTCAGAAAGATGCTGCCTGACGGTCAAAAACGCACGTTGGTGTTCGCATTCTGGCTTTGGGACATTGAACTCGGCGAAAGCGACCGCAAACGCACCGAGAAAGAGACAATCGCCGTGCTTGACAAAGAGAATCTAGAGTATTACGAGCAACTGGTCATACACCTTGGCCCGGGTGCGAAATATCAGTTTCTCGCCGACTTACTACCCGAACGCAAAGTAGGCGGGTTGGAGTCCAGAATCCCCGCCCTACGCGCCAAGATGGGCGGATTCACATGCTACACGTTCTCTGTGAAGCCCAGCTATCTTCTGAAGATCGCTTATGTGTCGCATCGAGCAAAGGGCAAGGCATCCGACGTCAACACATACCAGAGAATGATCCGCAAGACACGCCTCAAGGCAATACGCGAGTATATCTCGAACGATGGTATGTTTCCAACCAACATCGTGCTGAGTTTTGAGGACAAGCGGATGCTCCGATTCGAGCCGAAGCACGCGGAAACGGGAGATGAGGGTGGGAGATATGGAGTTCTTCACTTGACTCCGAGGTATCGCGGTGCCTGGATTATCGATGGACAGCATCGATTGTTTGCCTATTCCGGACATCCACTCTGCGACAAGAGCTATGTCAGCGTGCTGGCGTTTGAGGGTCTGCCCGCGAACGAACAGGCCCGGCTCTTCATCGACATCAACCATGAGCAGAAGAGCGTCAAACGGAGCCTCCTACACGAACTCTATGCGGAGCTCCACTGGAACGCCGACGATGTGGAGCTTCGTACACGTGCCATCGTGTCAAAAGTGATACAAGTGCTTGGACGTGACCCGCATTCACCGTTCAATGAGCGCATCCTTCTTTCGGATGAGCCCGCGACTGAGAAGCGATGCATCACATTAGAGGCAATGTTCTCTGCGTTGAACATTCCCAGCTTCTTCGTTGTCAAGAAAGACATCCTGTACGGGCCGCTTTGGGCGGTCGACAATGAGCTAACTGTCAGAAGAGCATCTGCCATTGTAAATGCATGGTTTCTTAGGATCTGCGAACATGCTGCCGAATGGTGGGCGCTTGGCAAGGCTGAAGGCGGTGGACTCGCAATGAACGACGGGGTGGTCATCTGTATTGCTGTTCTCCGATCCGTGTTCGACCATTTGGCGCGGAACGGCCTCCCACTGGTTGAGATGAGTGAGGAAGAAGTGATTGGTAAGCTTGATCGCTATGGGCACGAGTTGGGAAAATACCTCGGTTCCCTCAACGGAATGGAAAAAGATGCCTTTCGAAAAGGTCACAGAGGTACCCAAGGACAGACACTCGGGAGGCGAACATGCGAAAGGGCGATAAGGGACTCCATTCCCGAGTTTAATCCCCCTGGGCTCGAGGACTTCGTCAAGGATCAGAGTGCACGCACTAACGAAAGAGCGTACCCCATTGTTGAGCGGATCGAAAAGACTCTGAAATTGCTGATTGTCGAAGGATTGCGCGTGGAATATCAGGAATTGCCGGATGGCGACGCTTGGTGGTACAGCGGTATTCCTGATGAAGTCCGCAAGAAGGCGTCTACCCGACTGGAGGATGAATTAGGCAAAGGAAACAAGGAGGATTACCTGGAGCTCATCGACTTCCGCAAGATTGTGCTTAAGAACTGGGAAGTGTTCAAGGATACGTTCGCGTATGGTGACAAGGGCAATAAAGAAAAGCGCACGGAATGGATCGTGAAGGTGAACGACATCCGCAAGATTGTAATGCATCCCGCTAAAAACCGCCAAGTTACGTCCGAGGATCTTGTATGGTTGGAGACCTACGAACGATGGTTGACGTCACGCCCGGGTCCCGAAGATGGGTAAGCCTGTCGACGCGTGGCCCGGCCCTCGGTCCGGGTTTGCCTCCGGTGATCCGACGACTCGGCACTCTCTATGACCCTGGCTGATTCGTGTGATCGCGCTTTTGGCGATTCTGCGAGCGCCTTGAGGCTGCGCCTCAGCAATGTGAAGGAGACACATCCTTAATCTCTGTTCAAATGCCAAATGTTCGAAACCCGGACCAAGGTCCGGGCCACACTTCATCGTTGTAGGCGGAGTGGTATTCGTAGGGTGGCCCGTAGGTCCCGCGTGCGGGGCTGAGCCCACCAAATGTCTGTGTGACAGCAAGTGGGCGGAGCAAACCCTACGACTGAACAAAAAAACCTCACCCCCCGCTTGGACCCGCGTTTGTCACTTCCGCGGGGACATCGCGCTCGAACTGCTTGAAGTTGTCGCGGAAGCGTTTGGCCAAATCGCGCGCGGCGGCATCGTACTTCGCCGGGTCGGGCCAGGTGCTGCGCGGGTCGAGCACAATGGATGGGACATCGGGACAGGAGACCGGCACGCCGATCCCGAAGACCGGATCGGGACGGGTGGCGACTTTGTCGAGCGCGCCGGAGAGCGCCGCTTTGACCATCGCGCGCGTGTGCGCGATCGACATGCGTTCGCCGACTCCGAACGGCCCGCCGCTCCAGCCGGTGTTGACCAGCCACGCGGTGGCGTTGTGTTTGCGCATGCGTTCGGCCAGCAGCCCGGCATAGACTTTGGGATGCAGCGCCATAAACGGCGCTCCGAAGCAGGTCGAGAAAGTCGCCTGCGGTTCGCTGCCCAGACCCTTTTCGGTCCCCGCGAGCTTGGCGGTATATCCGGAGATGAAATAGTACATCGCCTGCGCCGGGGAGAGCTTGGCGATCGGCGGCATCACGCCGAAGGCATCGGCGGTGAGCATGATGATGTTCGCAGGATGCCCGGCATGTCCGGTGGGGACATGGTTGCGGATGAATTCCAGCGGATACGCGGCGCGTGTGTTTTCCGTCAGCGAGGCATCGTCCAAATCGAGCGCGCGCGTCACCGGGTCGCAGACGACATTTTCCAGCACCGCGCCGAAGCGGTGAATCGCGGCATAGATGTCCGGCTCGGCGACCTGCGAAAGCCGGATCACCTTGGCGTAGCAGCCGCCTTCGAAATTGAAGACTCCCCCGTCGGACCAGCCGTGCTCGTCATCGCCGATGAGGAAACGGTTGGGATCGGCCGACAGCGTCGTCTTGCCGGTGCCCGACAGCCCGAAGAAGAGCGCGACATCGTCGCGCTCGCCGACATTCGCCGAGCAGTGCATCGAGAAGACGCCCTCGAGCGGGAGGATGTAATTCATCACCGTGAAGATCGATTTTTTGATCTCACCGGCATAGCTGGTGCCGCCGATTAAAATCAGCCGCTTCTTCATGTTCAGAATGATGAAGGTCCCGGTGCGGGTGCCGTCGAGCTCGGGCGTCGCGTGGAAGTTGGGCGCGTGCAAAATGGTAAAGTCGGGCGCGAATGACGGCAATTGTCGTGGATTCGGGCGAATGAAAAGCGTTCTGGCGAAGAGACTGGCCCAGGCGAATTCGGAGATCACGCGCACGCGGAGGCGATGGTTGGGATCGGCGCCGGCGTACGAGTCCTGCACGAACAGTTCACGATGCTGCAAATAGGCCAGCACGCAGCGGTGTAGCGCATCGAACCTGGCAGGGTCGATGCCGACGTTCGATTTGCCCCACCAGACATGGGCGTGCGTCGAGTCGTCATCGACGATATACTTATCCTGCGCCGAACGTCCGGTGTGCTGTCCGGTGCGGACCACCAGCGCGCCATCGGGAGCGATCACACCCTCGTTGCGGCGCACGGCGGCTTCGTAGAGCAACGGCACCGACAGGTTCATGTGGATCGGGCCAGTATTGGTCAGCCCGGCGGCTTCAATTCCGACCCGTTGGTTCATGGTCTTGGTCACAACAGGTTTATCGGCAGTGGCAATGCTGCTCACGGTACTCCTCCGGCACTCATATCAAAACTCAGTGCTGCCCCGATGGGCCGGCTGTAACCGGGCCAATGGCAATATAGGACTGCCGAGGTCCGGGCGCTCCGGGCAAAAGTCAGGTTTGCCAAATCGGCAGCAGCAGCCATCGGCTCAGGGAGTTTGTGAAACCGAATCGAGCACCTGAACGCTGTCGCCGACGCGCAACTGGCCACCGGTCAGGACGCAACAGACCACTCCCGCCCAGTCGCCGAGGGCCGCCTGACCACCCGGCCCGATGGTCTCGTTCATGCGCTCGCAGGGATCGCATGGTCCGACGACATCAACGTGGACAGTACCCAGTGCCAGGTGCTTTCCGATCATTCCCCTGAGATCCAGCCCGCGCACGACGATCTGACGGCGCGATGCTCCCAGGGCAACCTCGTGCCCCAGTATCGAACCAACCTGATCGAGGACCTCTTCTTCGATCAGAGTCAGTTGACGCATCTTGTCGGCGCGCGAACGGTAGTCCCCTTCGATTCCCCAGTTGGTCCGTACCGGGACGATGGCCAGCTCTTCAGCGGGGCCGCCGTTGGCGGCGACACGATGGATTGAAACGATCATTCCGTTCATAATCAGTTCCAATCCCTCCATGGCGGGATAAAGTTGATGCGCGCGTGAAAGCGCGTCACCGGATACCAGTTGTGGTCGTGCTCGTAGTACGACGAGTTCTTATAGAAGAACTCGCGCTTCCTGGTAACGCTGCCGGCAAATGCCGTGTCGCTGGCCAGACGCGCTTCGTACTCCGCTCGCAGCGCGGCATCGTGTTCCAAAAGGGAATCGGCCAGCGGCTCGACCATGTAGTCGTCGATGTATTCCTTGCGTTCGAAGATCGCGTTCCATATTCCCCACGACACCAGGCAATCGACCGCCTGCGGCTCCAGCGCCTGCATGATCACCTTGGCCGCCGGCTGGAGCATATCGACGACAGCGGTGCCGACCGGGAACGACATGGTCGTGTCGACCCTGATGGTTTTGTATTTGACCCTCAGGTGCGATTCGAACGGCGCAGTCTCCCATTGGGCGCTGTCGAGATAATAGCGCTCGACCGGTGCGGTCAGCTCGCGCACCAGCGTGTCGAACTCGACGCCGTGCAGCCGCAGCAGATCGATCTGTTCGGTCCACTCGCGTGGGATGAAGTATGCGCGCGGCGGGACGACCGTCACCCTGGGCTTGTGTACGTTAAAGTACGGCATGCGCACGGTGATCGGGCGATTGTGATCCCAGCCCGGATACCATCCCCCGGTGATGGCGCTGGAATCCCAGCGCGATTCATACGTCGCGATCTCGACCATCATCGAATCGCCGGTCCGTTCGAAGGTCAACGGATACGGTCCGATCTCGCCGCCGGCTGTCTTGCGGTCGGCCAGAGCGGTCGCCTGTTGCAATGCGCGCCCTCGGGCATTGAGGATGTCCAGGACCGCGACCAGCGCCGTGTAATTGGCCAGAACGCGTGTCTTGTAGTCCTTCAGCGAGTGCATCTCGACCAGCAGGCCCGGACGATTCCACAGCGCCACATATCCGGTCGAAAAGCGCGGGCTGTCGACCCAGATATTGACGCCTTTCTCGATCTGGCGCTCGTCGACATACGACGCATATGGGAACACCGGATACCCGGCGCCGCGCACCGCGCGCGTAAACGACGAATCGAAAAAGTGTTTGACCCAGGTGCGGACGGCGGTGTCGGAGTTGGGCTGCCAGGGGGCGCTGTAGGTGACGACATACTGCCAGTCGTGCCCGTCGGTGACGTGGTCATCGATGAAAAAGTGCGGCATCCACTGCCGCCACAACAGCACCCAGTACTTCATCTCCGGCGAGTCGGCCTTCAGATAATCCCGGTTCAGATTGAGACGCTGCGACGTCGCACGGAATCCGGCATTGTCGGGGCCATCCTGGTTGGGGCGGGTGTACCGTACCCGGTTCTCGTGCCCGTCGATATTCAGGATCGGAATGATCACAATGATCACGCTGTCCAGCAGCGAGGCGCGCTCTTTGGTGATGACGATGTCGCGCAACAGCGCCAGTGTCGCATCTTTGCCGTCGATTTCCCCGGAATGGATGCCGTTTTGGATCATCAGGATCGTCTTGCCGGTGCGCCGGGCCGCTTCCGGGGTAAACGCCCCCTCCTGGGAGACAACCAGCAGCTTCATGTCTCGCCCTTGTGGCGTGACGCCGAAGGATGTCATCTGCACCCAGTCGGATGCGTCATCCAGACGACGGCAATACTCGATGGCCTCGTCGTAGGTGGCGGTAGTACGATAGTCGGACTTTTCCGCGACTGTGGTCCATTGATCCTGTCCGAGGGCATCCTCAACGGCGCAACACACTGCCAGCGGCACGATGATGAAGTGGATAACTGCCGTCGCGAGATATCTGCGCATGGCTTTTCTCCTTCCGGTGGAGTTGGAATGTCGAGACCGCAACGGGCCGGATCGGCCAACTTGATCCTGAATGTAAGCCCGACGGCAGGCCGCGTCGAACGGTTTTCCGTTATTGGCGCAATACCCTTGAATCGGAGTCGCCGCCTGTGGTATGCTCCTCAACGGCTTTCGCGGGTTCAAACAACCGCACTGTATCGCTGGGCTCCCCGGGGACAGATGGCATGCAATCCTGCCGGGGCGGCGACCGCCATGACCGCGACCATTGCCTGCGCCTTCGATGCCGATGGATTGGAGACTTTTGCTGCGGGCTCGAACGCCGCGGCAGTGGACATTCTGATCCTGCCGGAACTCTTCGACGGCGGATACGCGCGTCTCGAAAGCGGCGGCTCATCCGCCGAACGCACGGCACGCATTCTGGATCGGTTGTCGGGGATTTCACGTCAGCACCGGCTCCACCTGATCGGCGGATCGCTGGCGCTGCCGGGACCCGATGGCAAAGTCCGCAACACGTCGGTGGTCTTTTCCAACGGCATCGAGATCGCTCGTTACACCAAGACGCATCTGTTTCGCCCATTACGCGACGATATCCATTTTGCGCCGGGTCATCCGGGTGAGATTCTCGGACTTCAGTGCGGAGACGAAACGATCTACGTCGGCGTGATCATCTGCTACGACTTGCGCTTCCCCGAAATCGTGCGGCCGTGGTTTCGGGAGGGACTTACGCTGTTGGCGGTTCCGGCGCGCTGGCCGCGTGTGCGCGATGATGTGTGGAAGACGCTCTTGCGCGCACGCGCGATTGAGAATCAATGTTTTGTCGTCGGTGTGGACTCGCGCGACGATGAAGGCGGCGGCAGCTACGTATTTGGCCCCGCCGGAGAAATCGTCTTCGACCTCGGTCCCGATCCCCGGCCGGAGGATCGCCCGTGGTACTCATTTGCGATCGACACCGCCGCCATCGACACGGTCAAATCGCGCTTCGACACGCGGCGCGACGCCGTGCTGCTGTAGATTATCGATATTCCATCGTAGGAGCGGGTCGCGACGCGCTGTCGATTTTCATTGTTGTGTCCGTCTGACATCCTCGCCGGGAGAGTTCACGGTGACGATCCACCATGCGCGGACTCGCCGGACGACGCCCAAAAACGCGTGGAATAGCCCTTATGTTTGATTGCATTTCAAATCTCAAAAAGCGCGCGGAACAGAGTTTTGTTACTGACAAAGCATTGCGCGTCGATTAGTGTAGGTTGAAGGATCCTAACGAAAGAACGTTGAATATGCTGCGACTTCGGCGATCTATCGGTTATCTCGCCGTCTGCTTCACTTCACTCGGGTTCCTTATCAGCTGCCAGAATGGGCCCGTTGCCGAAGAACCCGTGGTACACGTTACTGGCGCAGTAAGATCATCGGAAACCTCGCTGCCATTGGACTCGGCGTGGGTTGCGTTGTCAGACTCGTTGCTTGGTCCGAGAACTGAGACTGACTCCGCAGGCATGATTTCCCTGATTTCTTTCCCCATAGTCAGAGATTCACTCTTTGTTGGAGCGGACGGGTTCCTGACGTATGACACAGTGCTGGAAGACGTACATGAGGATACCGATACAATCTTAATCGAACTTGTGCCATCGCCCTAGAATCAGTTTCATAACCCGTTCTGATTGATACTCATGGCCTTAGACGTAGTCCGTCGATCCGTTCTGACGACCCTTCGGCGCGCCGAAGCAGGGACCGTCCAAGCTTTGAGGCTCCGGTCCTCCCGAGGAGGGAGGAGACAGTCTGGTCCATCCCAAACAGACCCGATTCCGTGACAGGGGCGGCGGATGAAAGAGGCCCAACATCGGCGTAATCCGTTGATTTACATACGAATTCGGTCATGAAACTGACTCTAGAAACTCGGGAAGATATAAAATGATCTGGCCGACGTGGCTCACGACGGCAACGGAGAAAATTATTGGGTTGACAAGGCATGGCTCCAACAGCTATGGGTCTAGCGAATCTTAACGAGAGGTGGCTGCGTATGATGCGACTTCGACGATCGCTCTGCTGCATCGCCCTTTGCCTCAGCACGTTCTGCATGTTCGCGGGGTGCCCCGGGGACATCGTCAGTGAGAAATCTGTCATCATATCGGGCGTAGTGCAGTCGGCCACGACGCATACGCCGGTCACTTCCGCATGGGTCGCGCTTGCAGACTCCTTGCTGGGACCGAGAGCGGAAACCGACTCCGCTGGCACATTCTCCATAGGTTCCTTCCCGATCACCAGAGAATCACTCTTCGTTGGGGCAGACGGGTTCAAAACGTTTGACACGCTCTTGGAAGACGTACATGGGGATACCGATACAATCTTAATCGAACTTGTGCCATCGCCACAGGCGATATAAGGAAGATGATAATGATTCGGGGTGGACATTCAGTCGGGCGCCTCGCCATCTGCTTATTCTGGCTTGGCGTCATCGTGGGATGCCCCGGAGACGTGAGCGAACAAACGGTCACCATCTCCGGAACCGTCAGTTCGCATTCCACGCAAGCGCCAATCGCCTCGGCGTGGGTTGCATTGTCCGATTCCCTCGAGGGTATTCGTGTGGAGACCGATTCCACAGGAAGCTTTGGTTTTGCTGCGCCACCGTGGTCGGAGCACCTTCTCATCATTGGAGCGACAGGGTATCACACTCGTGACACAACACTTCGTAAGGCTGACGATGATCTGGAAGATGTCTTGGTGGAGTTGACAGCTTCGCCATAGTGGCTTTTTGGAGGTTGCCATGCTCCGGCGAACCTATTCTGTCATCACCACTTCGATACTCTCGCTCGCGACACAGATGGCGTACTCCCAGAACTACATGTTGGTGGAATTCTCCGATACAGCCCTGGCTGAGTATGACGCGGCCGTGTCGCGGCTCGAGGGAATTGGCATGCATGTCCGGCATTTCTTCCCTCCGAACTATTGCATAATTGACGCACAGGGCTTTCTGCCGGAATCGCTCACCGGCATTGCCGGCATTGCAAGAACGATTAGCCCGACTGATTCTCCATCAGAGACTGGAGATGGCCAAATCGCCAGGGCCACTGCTGTCTTGATGCATTTGTCCCAATCAGACAAGCATGCTGAAAAACCTTTCGGAACCTCGTCCTGGCCGGCAGGCGGGTGCGTCATCAAACCGGAACCGACGACCAAAGAGGCAAGCGGATTCAAGGACATCGCCACAAGCCCACTTCAGATGTACACCGCGGAATACATGATTGGCCGCGTCGCCGTAGCCGTTATTCTCATGGAGAGCAGCGGTTCGGGCGAAAACTGGACGAGCAGTGCTGAAACGCAGGCGATATCCGAAGTCATTCAAGGGGCGGATTGGCTAATCGACCAAGCCGAGCTGCATGGACAGTACCTCAGTTTTGTTTACTCAATCCATACAGGTGTTCCGACTTCCTATGAGCCGATTACGGGTCGATCTGTTCCGTACTACAGCGTCTGCTGTCCGATTCTGAGTTGGGAGTTTGAGTGGATGGATGACGCATTCTCGTACTTGGGCGTGGCTGACGAATGGGACGGCGTGTACGAGCTGGCCAACCGCATTCGTCACGATTATGCCTCGGATTGGTCGTACGAGGTTTTTATCGTCATGGACGAGAACGACGATGATCATAAGTTCTCAAACGACAAGTTCGCATATTATGCTCCGTACTACGACATTGACGGGACGCGATACGAGAGCCCCCTAATAGTCCTGACGTATCACAATGACGGCTGGGGCACCTCTGGTCTCAGCACAGTGTTCGCACATGAAACGGGGCATGTCTTCGGTGCGCCTGACGAATATTCGGAGGCCGATTGCGATTGCGGCGGCAGTCATGGCTACTTGCACGGCCTAAACGGTAATTGCGACGTGTGCAATCCTTCTGCGGTATCATGCGTCATGCGGTCAGACGCGCAGACCCCCTATTTGTGTCAGTACACTGTGAAACATTGGGGTTGGACCGACACCGATGGAGACGGCCCCGCCGACGCGATTGATCCGCATTTCGAGTGGGCGCTGCGGGTTCAGCCGGTTGCGCTTGGAGACATCGTACAGATCACCACATTGACGGGTTCACTTATCAAGACGATAGCTGTTAGTGAGATCACACGCGATCCGATTTATGGAAGTGTCTTTTGGGATGGACTCAACAACTACGGTTACGAGACCGCGCCACAGGTCCGGTATCTCCTGATAAACGGCCAACTGCAAGGCACGGTTGGGCTCACTCACACGGATCTGGATGAAGCAACGCCCACATTCAACGACATCTCTTATGCCGATCAAGTTCTGACGTGGACCTTGGATATGTCGTTTGCGCATGTCCGCTGTTTCCTGTATGACGATTCGGACGAGGGGCTGATTGCACGGCCGGTCTGGGACCATCAGCGCGAGGCACCGGGAACTTACAGCACGACCTTGGAGCTCGAGATATTCCGGGGACCGGCCATAGCGCAATTCTATGGCTGGCGACCGGACGGTGCAGGTTCCGATCCGACAGAATTCCGGATTTGCGACTGCCAGTGCCATGCCGATCCGATGTGCGACGGTATTCCGAATGTATTCGACGTCACACGGGTCGTCGATGTTGCGTTCCGCGCCGGGCTGGCTGAGGAAGGTCTGTGTACGCGGGAATGGACCGATGTCGATTGTTCAGGTGTGACAGACGTCACTGATGTCGTGCACTATGTGAATGTTGCATTCAATAACGCCTCACCTGAAACGGAGTTCTGTGTCCCGACTTGTGATCAAGGAATGGCCGCGTCTTATGGGGGGCTTCTCGGTCAATGGAATCGGCTTCAGCAATAATACTCCGTCCGACTTGTGTTCCCGCATTGCACCGTTTCCCCTTCAATAGAAGTCCAGCAACCAATCGCCCCAGCGACGGCGCCATGCGTCGGCCCAAACGAGCGACGCGGTACGTCACTGACGGCGGGTAAGTGTCGGCGACGTCACGGTCGATGAGTCCGGCGTGTTCCATTTCTTTGAGCGACTGTGCCAGCGCGCGCGGCGTGATCGGCGATATTTGTTCGCGCATCTCCGAAAAACGCAGCCCGCCCTGCGAGACAATGAGGACGAACAGCGTCGGCAGCGTCCACTTGCGCAAAACGACGTCGCCGAGACCGAGGCGTTCGGCGCTGCGCATCAGTCGGTCGCACGCCGGAGCGAGGCGTTGTCCCGCCACGGTGAGCAGATATTCGGGACGCATCGGGTGCCCATAGCCGGGATTGCGACGGACCCGCCCCTGCCCGGTCAGCGCGCGCAGTGTGTGCTTTAGCGAATCGGGACTGATCCCCAGCCGGAATGTGAGTTGCACGAACTTCGCTTCGCCGTGCAGACGCGACAGCTCCGCCATGACCGGGATCGCCCAACGGTGATGACACAGGGCGACCAGCTTGTCAATCTGATTCACACGATCAAAATACGTTGACACGGAAATAAAGCAAGTATACTTTTCGTATCGCTCGACCAACCCCGAAAGGAGCACGCTATGACGGAATCACTCAACTACGACGGCGGCCTCACCTGCGCCTACGACGTCAAAGACATGCAGGCGTCGATTCGCTGGTACGAGAACGTCATGGGTTTCAAACTCCTCTACGCGATGGACGAGATGGGCTGGTGCGAGCTGGCCTCATCGGTCGCGCGCGTCAATGTCGGGCTGTCGCAAGTCGAAAAGCCCGAGGTCAAAGGCGGCGCGGTATTGACGTTCGGCGTCAAAGACATTGAGGTCGCGCGCAAGACCCTCGAGGGTCAGCAGGTGCGCTTCGATGGCCCAACGCGGACGATCGAAGGCATGGTCAAGCTGGCGACCTTCTATGATCCCGATGGCCACACGCTAATGCTGTACCAGAGCTTGTCGTAGAACAGAGGCGCTCGGACAATCAGCGGTCATTCCAGGGACTGAGCCCCGCTCCGTGGGGCGAAGGACGTAGAATCTCCAAAACATACGGCACGGGAATTGGAGATTCCTCGCCCACGATCCCGCGCTTCGTGCGTGATCGGGGACTCGGAATGACCGTTACAGATTGTCGAATGCACTGCGTGTCACGCGCCGTGATCGTGGCCTTCGTGCCCGTCGTGGTCATGATCGTGCTCTTCGATCTGACCGGGGGGCATGATCTGTCCGGCCGCGGCGGAGTCGACTCGCGCGATGTATCGGGCCTGATCGGCCTCAAACGTTTCGACGCAATGCGCACAGCAAAACTTGATGGTGCGGCCGTTGTAGACTTTCTCCACGGGGTCACCCATGCTTCCGAGTTTCTCGCCGGAGACGACGCACCAATCGATCGGATACGCCTGCGCGGTCGCTGCCGGTTGCGCCGCGGGCGGGGTTTGAGTTTGCGATTGCTGTTCACCGCCGCAGCCGAGAAGCACAACGAGTCCGGCCAATGTCGACGTTGCCGGAATGAGTCTGAGGTACTTGCCCATCGCTAATCCTCCCAGTGTGGGTTTGCTATTAATCAACAGCATCTGGTCCGGTTCATCAATTCTCAAGTTCAGGTGTGGTCTCAGACAGCGGCCGCCCGGGATCGCTTCAGCCGCCGTTCCGCCAGCGCGCAGTAAATCGTCGGCACGACAAACATCGTGATCAGCTCCAGCGTCATTCCGCCGAAGGACGGGATCGCCATCGGCACCATGACATCGGAGCCGCGCCCGGTCGAGGTCAGCACCGGCAGCAGCGCAAGGATGGTCGTGGCGGTGGTCATCAGGCACGGCCGTACACGGCGCAGCCCGGCCTGCACGGTCGCCTCGTGGATCGCTTCGACCGATGCGGGCTTTTGTTCGGTGAACGACTGATCCAGGTACGTCGCCATGATCACGCCGTCGTCGGAGGCGATCCCAAAGAGCGCCAGGAACCCGACCCAGACCGCAACGGACAGGTTGATCGTGTGGATCTGAAACAGTTGGCGCAGCTCCACGCCGAACAGACTGAAATCCAGAAACCACGATTGCCCATACAACCAGATCAGGATGAACCCGCCGCTCCAGGCGACGAGGATACCGGAGAACACCAGCAACGAGGTCGAAACCCGATGGAACTGAAAATACAGGATCAGGAAGATGATGAACAGCGCCAGCGGGATCACGACGGCGAGCGTCTTCGCCGATCGCACCTGGTTTTCATAGCTGCCCGTGAACCGATAGCTGACGCCGGCGGGCAGAACGAATTCGCCGGATGCCTGTTTTTCCTCGAGGTAGCGCCGGCACTGCTCGACCACGTCGACTTCGGCAAACTGCGGCTGCTTGTCGAAAACGACATACCCGGTCAGGAAGGTGTCTTCGCTTTTGATCATGTCCGGACCGCGGACGTAGCGAATCTCGGCGACCTCGCCCAAGGGTATCTGTGCCCCCTCTGTGCCGGCCAGTATGATCCGGCGCAGATTGTCGATGTCCCCGCGCCGCTCGCGCTGGTACCGCACGCGTACCGGGTAGCGTTCGCGCCCTTCGACCGTCATGGTCAGGGGTTCGCCGCCGACCGCCGTCTCGATGACGTTCATGACATCGCGCACGCTCAGCCCGTATCGCGCAATGGCGGGACGGTCCGGGAGGATTTCCAGGTATGGCTTGCCGACAATACGGTCCGCCACGACCGTGGCCGGCCGGACCGACGGCACCTGTTTGAGCAGTTCCTCCAGTTGCAACCCGACTGCCGAGACCGTCTCCAGGTCGGGGCCGTACACCTTGACGCCCATCGGCGCGCGCATCCCGGTCTGGAGCATGACGAGCCGTGTGGCGATCGGCTGCAGTTGCGGGGCCGACGTAGACCCGAGCATCTGGGCCGCCGCCACGATTTCATCCCAGATATCGTCGGGCGAACGGATATGGTCGCGCCAATTGCGATACGGTTTCCCATCTGGGTCGGGGATCAGTTGGCCGTCGGCATCGCGCACGAATTCTTCGGTTTCGTCGTCATACCGAAAACGCAGCCGCCGACCGTTGGCGTCTACGACGTATTCCGGCTTATAATTGATTACCGTCTCCACCATCGAGATGGGTGCCGGGTCCAGCGGGCTTTCTACGCGACCGATCTTGCCGACGACCGACTCGACTTCGGGAATGGCGCGGATCGCCAGGTCCTGCATGCGTAGCGCGTCATACGACTCGCCGATGGATGCGTGAGGCATCGTCGTGGGCATGTAGAGAAATGACCCCTCATCGAGGGGCGGCATGAACTCCTGCCCCAGTCCCGGGAACGCATGCGCTGCTGCCCGCCAAACGACATTGCCTCGTGTCCAGCGCTGAGGAATCCCGATCGCTCCGAGGCCGTCGGGTATGAAACCGAAGACGCCATCAAACCCGATCCAGATCACGCCGCCCAGGAGCATCAACGCGACAGGAATCGCAAGGAATGCGGACTTGTGGGCGAGACACCAGCGCAAGAGCGGCTCGTAGTGCCGCCGAAATCGGTCGATCGCAAACAGCAGCACGCCGATGACAATCAGGGTAAACAGCAGGTTGGGGATCGCGCCATGATCCGGTCCCAATGGAAGCCAGTGCATCGCCAGCAGAATGGCGACGACACCCACAACGAGATAGTTGGCGAATGAGGGCGCCTTTGCCGCGACGTGTTGCGGCAGACGCGATCGCACGAGGTAGAATGCGCCGAAGAGTACCAGCGCCAGCCCGACCCAGAACGACACCAAAACCGCGGTGAGGACACCGGCCACGATCAGTCCGCCATTGAGCCAAGAACGCAGGCGTTGTCGCACTGTCGATGTAAAGAGCGAATGCGCCATGGCGGGGATAATGGTCAGTGCGATGATGATCGATGCGATCAGCGCGAAGGTCTTCGTGTACGCCAGCGGCTTGAACAGCTTTCCCTCGGCGCCGGTCAGCATGAACACCGGCAGAAAACCGACAACCGTCGTGGCGACGGCGGTCAGGACAGCCCCCCCGACCTCCGAGGAGGCGCGGTAGACCACTGTGAGACGGTTGTCCTCCGGCCGCGCCGCATCGAGATGCTTGAGTATGTTTTCGGTGATGACGATCCCCATGTCGACGATCGTGCCGATGGCAATGGCAATACCCGAGAGCGCCACGATATTGGCGTCGACCCTCAGGTACCGCATCCCGATAAAAGCGCCCAGCACCGTCAGCGGAAGCATCGCCGAGATCAGCGCCGAACTGCGCAGGTGCATGACCATGACCAGCACGACGATGATCGTGATGAGGATTTCATCGACGATGGCGGTGTTGAGCGTGCCGAGCGTCTCGTAGATCAACCCCGTGCGGTCATAGAACGGCACGATCGTGACCTTGGAAATGGTGCCGTCGGGCAGCGTCTTTTGCGGCAATCCGGGCGCAATCTCGGCGATGCGCGCCTTGACGTTTTTGATCGCCGCCAGCGGGTTTTCGCCGTAGCGGACGACGACCACCCCGCCAACCGCCTCGACGCCTTCCTTATCCAGGACACCGCGCCGTAGGGCCGGCCCCAGGCCGACCGTGGCCACATCGCGAATGCGCAGCGGCACATGACCGCTGACCTTGACCACGGCCTCTTCGAGGTCGGCGACACTCTTGATGAAACCGACGCCACGTATGACAAACTCGACGCTGTTGATTTCAATCGTGCGCGCCCCGACATCGATGTTGGAGTTGCGTACCGCGTCATACACCATCGGCAGCGAGACGTCGTGTGCGCGCAAGGCATCGGGATCGACATCGATCTGGTATTCCTGCACAAACCCGCCGACCGAGGCGACTTCGGCAATGCCATCGGCCGATGCCAACGAGAAGCGCACCTGCCAGTCCTGGATCGTGCGCAGCTCATGCAGATCCCAACCGCCGGTCGGATTCCCTTGCGGATCACGTCCTTCCAGCGTGTACCAAAAGACCTGACCCAGCGCCGTTGCATCGGGACCGAGCATCGGCTGCACACCCTCAGGCAGGGTCCCGGACGGCAGACTGTTGAGGCGCTCGAGAACGCGCGAACGCGTCCAGTAGAACTCGGCATCCTCCTTGAAGATGATGTAGATGCTCGAGAATCCGAACATCGAGAAACTGCGAATCGTCTTGACGCTCGGTACGCCCAGCAGCGCGACCGTCAGCGGGTAGGTGATCTGATCCTCGATGTCCTGCGGCGACCGCCCCTTCCAATCCGTGAAAACGATTTGCTGATTCTCGCCGATGTCGGGGATGGCATCGACCGGAACCGGGTCGCGCGGCAACCCGCCGAGCTGCCAGTCGAATGGGGCCACCATCACTCCCCAGGCCACTACTGCCGCGGTGATCAGGACCACGATCAGTTTGTTGTAGAGACAATAGCGGATCACCCGGTCGATCAGCGAGACCGCGGTGTCATGGGTGGCGTTTTCATTCATCCGACGCCTCCATGCTGCCGGCGATGCGATCAGTCACTTTGCCGCACTTGAGCATCGCCTGGCCGAAGTACGGATTGAAAACGGCTTCGGTCTTCGCCAGCCACGACGCGCCGCGATTGTTGAACGCCATCGGGCAGAAGGTGACATAGTGCCGCAAGGAATCGGTGTGGCCGAAACGGTAGTCGCATTCGATCATTGCCGCAGAAACCGTGTCGAATGCCGCACGCAGCGAATTCCAGTCGTCCGCTTCAAAATCTCGCCCGGCCGTTCGAATCAGCCGATTGGAGACGGTCGCCCATGGCTCGGAAGTTGCTTCCGGCCTGCTGCTCGATGAGATCGAAAACACCGAATTGGCCAGAGTGCTCATCGCTCTGCGCGCGGTTTCGTTGTCATCGGCGGCCAGCGACTCGGCGAGATTGAAGTAGCTGTCATAGACCGTTCCCAACGCCTCAAGAAACGCCGCCGACAGCCCGGACACCCGTTGAGGGTGACCCGGCGTGGATTCCGCTCGGTGATCTTGACGGTCCATCCCATCGTGCAAGTGTCCCGCAGGCATGGCGCCGCCCTGTGGCGACATCATGCTGGGCTTGGCGCGGATCTGCAGCTCGCTGTCGATCTTGAAGGCCCCGTTGACGACGACTTCTTCGCCTTCGGACAAACCCGAAACGACGATGTACTCGTCGCCCGCGCGCGGTCCAAGTATGACTTCACGGCCTTCATAAGTCGGCGCGGAACGATCCGGGAGTTTGACATACACCACCGCCCGTTGTCCGGTAATCAGCGGCGCCGATGCGGGAATAACGAGGGGCGGTGTCAAGGTGTCTTTGGATATGCTGGCGTAACCCAGCGACGTTGCGCGTTCCAATGGCATACCGCAAATGCTGCATGCACCCGACGCCGTTGAAACGACTTCCGGGTGCATGGGACACATCCACTTGTCGGCCAATGATCGGTCGAGCACTAATCCCGAGGTCGCGATGTCGGCTTCGACGACACCGCGAACAAACATCCCCGGTTTGAGCTTGTAGTCGGAGTTGGGAACATTGACACGGACCCTGACGGTGCGCGTCATCGGGTCCAGAATCGGATCGATGAAGACGATGCGGCCCGTCACTACTTCGCCCGGCAACGCCGCGCTCGTGATCGTGACTTGTTGGCCGTAGCGGAGCCACGGCAGATCGGATTCATACGCCTCCAGCATGACCCAGACGGTCGTCAGATCGGCGATACGGTAGATCGGGTTGCCGACCATGACGTACGTGCCCTCCAGCGCCCGCTTGTCGATGACCACGCCGCTGATGGGGGCGTAGATCGTCAGCAAGTCCGACGGTGTGCCGCGTGCTTCGATCTGTCGCATCTGTTCATCCAGCAATCCCCAGCGACGCAGCTTCTCGCGTGCCGATTCGACCAGTTCGGTCGCCTGATCGGCCGCGCGTCCGGTTGCCACGTCGGTGACCTGCTTCGACCGCGCCACGGCCTGGAGCAACTCTTCCTGCGCGGCATACAAACCGGGGCTGTCGATCTCGATCATATGCTCGCCTTTGCGAACCCGAATTCCTGTGTAATCGACATACAGCCGCGACAGGCGACCGGGCACGAGTGCGACGATGTCGGCGACGCGGGTTTCATCGTAGTCAACCTTGCCGACGAGGCGCACAGTGGCGTGCGCCCAGCCCCGTCGGACCGGGGTAGTGACGATTTGCGCCAATGCACGTGCACTTTCGGAAACCGTCAACACTCGGGGGCCATCATCGGCACCACCGCCCTGTGGGACAGGAATCAAATCCATAAAGCAAATCGGGCACCGGCCCGGTTCCGGCAATTGAATCTGCGGGTGCATCGAACAGGTCCACATCGATGTTGGCGCCGATGCGGCGGCATCGTCTTCGAGCCCATGCGACCGCTCACTGCCTCCGCGCAGCAGATACCCGGCGACGAGCAGCATCGCGAGGATGGCCCAGAAAAACGGCTGCCGTCTTGCCGATATCCACCATCCCAGCCGTCCGGCGGACCGATGATTTTCATGTTGGGCGTGATCTGTCATCTGACACCTCACCAATCCGCGGACGCTTCGAAGGCGCCGCCGATGAGCATTCGCAATTGCGCCAGGCGCGACAGACGGTCCGCGCGTGAGCGATCCAGGGAGAGCTGAAAGTCCAGCAGCAGGCGTTCGGTATCGAGAAAACCGGAAAAATCGACATCGCCGGCTGCAAAGCCCGCGCGCGCGGCGTTGAGCGCCTCGGTCGCGCGCGGAATCAGCTCGTCGCGATACAGCGCGACCCTTCGTTCGGCGTCGTGATAAGCAAACAGTACACGGGCGCACTCGGCGGACAGCACGTTTTCCTGGTCGTGCCGTTCCGCCTCTGCGGCTCGCCGTCGCGCCTGCGCCTCCCGCCGTCCGGCGTTGTAGGAACCCCACCAGATCGGGATGTTCAATCCCACCATGGCCATGACATCATCGTCAGCCCCGACCGCGTCGTGTGCCGATGCGGATTGATCGCGGTCCATGTAGGTGATCCCGAACATCAAATCCGGGAGATAACGCCGCGCCGCGACCGATGCCGCGCGTTCCTCCCGCGCGACCATTTCGTCGAGCGCGAGTAAACGGGGGTTGCCGGACGCGGCCGACGCCAACACCTCATCGTCCGACAGGGCGAGTGACTCCGCCGGCAATTCCCTGGGCGCGGCAAGAGACGCGTCGGCCGGCCGCGAGAGAGCGGCGTTCAGTCGTGCGCGGATCGGCCGCGTCTCCGATTGCAGCGAAATCAACTCGTTATCGAGACGGTCCTGCTCAAGTTGCGCGCGAATGACATCCGCGAACGACCCGCTGCCGTCGCGATACCGCGCCTGCGCCACCGCCTCGGCATCGGCCATCAACTCGATCAGTGCCTGCGTGATGTCAGCCGACTGCGACACGTAGTAGTATTCGACATAGGTATCCACGACGTTATAGTAGAGCATATCAAGCAGGGCATGGAATCCTTCGCGCGCTGCGCGCGCCTCGTGCGCCGCCACCTGCCCTCTGAGGCCGAGCGTGCCGAACCACGGCACCATCTGCGAGACTTCGATCTCGCGCGGACGGGGTCCGACGCTGACGTCGATTTGTTCCAATAGAAGTTGCGGATCGGGCAGCGCGCGTTCCTGGGGGACGCGTTCAGTGGACGCATGCCAGCGATGATACGCGGCAACGGCACCGGGATTATGATCGCGCGCGTATCGCAGCAGATCGTAGAGGTCCGCCGACTCCGGCAGAGCATCGGGTGCGGTCGCCGGGGTTTGGGCAACCGCGACGGCTTTCGGCCGTGCGGAGGCCAGTTCGTCGCGCAGTTCCCCATACCCACTGCCGGCACAGGAGGACGCCAGGAAAGCAACCGCTCCCAGCGATGCGACCACCGATGGCGTTCGCCATCGGCACACGTGAGATACCGCCGTAAAGGTTCGATGTGATTCCGACATGGTCTCTTCTTTCACATTGAGCACGGGGTCCGTGTCAACAATCGGACGCGCGTGCGTGACGGCCACAGCCTCCGACAACGAGGCACAGGGCTTCGTGCCCGGGGGCAAAACTACGCGTCGCTATGTCAGAAGATCAGCAGCGGAGCGAACCGATGGCAATGAAGATAGGACAGGTGAATGGTGGAGCTGATGTGCTTTGAACAAGTCTGTTCACTTCAGTGAGAGTCACAATTGGAACGACGGGCGTCACACACGGAACATCCGCGCCTGCAGAACTCAGATCGCCCGCACGACCGGCCGTTTCGACCCGGTTCGCGCTCGGGGGCATCGTGGACTGGAAGACTCTGAGGCAGCACACGCTCGTTGAGAGGGCCGTTTCCGATTCACTCTGGACACAGGCCGCTTGATCCGACTCTGCCGTGGCCGTTTCCGTCTTGTTTGCGCAACAGCCCGGTATCTGTTCGGCGACGCAGCAGCAGCAGGGCTTCGTATCGGTGGTCTGCATCATCGTGCACTGGTACCAGATACGCGCCGGCGCGACGCTGGAAGCAAATACCAGCACCAAGACGATCAGCGAGCGGAAGTTTCCGTGCATGCTTTCTGACTCAGTTGCTGTCCAGACAAAACCTGGTGGAACGCGGTTGATTTGCTGTCACTAACTAATCCATCGGAACAGAACACAACTCCTTCATAATCTGTTCCATGCCCATCTAAGCCCTTGTTGCGCAAGGGCCCAGAGGACGAAACTACGGAACTGTCTCTGCCTTAAAGTCCTTCTCAAGCGCCTCGGTCGCATTCTTGAGAAAACGGGCGTCGACCAGGCAGGTGACCGCAGTGTTGGTCGCGGAGATCATGTCGATGTTGATCCCCTGAGCCGACAGTGTACGGAACATGCGCCCGGCGACTCCGGGCTGATGGTCGAGTTCATCGGCGACCAGACTGACCGCGACGACGTCGTCGCGCCGTCCGACCGGCCCGGCCTGCATCTCTTGTGCGATCTCCTTCAAAACGGCGGAAACCTTCGTGCCGTCGCGCCCCGCAACGGTCAGGGAAATATCGGTTCTGCCGGCTTCCGCGCCGGCTGCCGCCATCATATGCACGCAGACTCCCGCAATACCCAGCCGGCCGAAGACTTCGGCGGCCATTCCCGGACGGTCAGGTACGCCGTGCAGTGTGAACTTACAGATGTTCGAATCGGTCTCGATGCTGACTGCGCTCATAATGACGTCACTTTCGGATTGTCGTGCGTTGCACCCATTCAAAATAGGGCACGTTTCCAAAACATGCAATCCAAGTCCGGCTAACGGATCGTGATGGTAAATGGCATCTCATACGCGGTGTCGTCGTTGCTGAGACCGAGAGCGCGCGTCGCCAGCGATGCCAGCGCATTTCCGGTCAGATCGATTCCGGTCAGTCCCATGCCGGATAAGGAAAACAGCCGCCATTCCGGATCGGGAAGGACCTCGACGGCAACAGACTGGCCGGGACGGACACCCGCCATCCGCGCCGCCGCAGTGATGGCGTCGTGCAGATCGGCAAATCGATCGACCAATCCCAACCGCTGGGCTGCCGTCCCCGACCAGACGCGTCCCTGCCCGATGGCATCGACCGAATCGACCGGGAGACCGCGCCCTTCGGCCACCACCTCGATAAAACGCTCATATGCGCGTTCAGTGTACTCGCGAACCACGGCGCGTTCTTCGTCATCGAAAGTCTGTGAGCTGCCGAACAGATTGGCGTAACGGCCGCGGGTGACGACTTCGCGATCCAACCCGACTTTGTCATACAGCCCCGACAGATCGAGCTTGCCGTACAGCACGCCGATGGAGCCGGTGATCGTGTTGGGCATGGCAAAGATCGAGTCGGCGAGGCAGGCGATATAGTATCCGCCGGACGCGGCGACGTCTGCGAACGAGACGATGAGCGGTTTGCGTCCGACCGTGCGCTGCATTTCGCGCCAGATCGCATCCGATGCGACGATCTCCCCGCCTCCGGAATTGACTCGCAGCACGATCGCATCGACAGTCTGATCTTCGCGCGCTTGCCGGATCGCACGGCCGACCGACTCGGAGCCCATGACCCCTCCGGTCCAGTCGCTGCGATCCTTACCGTCGCGGATCGATCCCTCGGCAAAGATCACCGCCACACGCGGCGGATCGCCCCATTCCGAATCGTAATAAACTCGACCGGCAAATTCGCGGCCGTCGACCCACCGGGACACCCGGCCGATCTCGTCACTGACGATTTCCCGCAGTTCATCGGGATAAGCGATGCGATCGAGCATGCCGGCGTCCTGGGCATCGATGGAGACATAGGGCCCGTGTGCAATCCAGCCGCGCACGACATCCGGGGTCACCCCGCGCCCGGCCGCGACACCGTCGACCAGTGCCGTATCGAAGTCGTCGAGCAGACGGTTGACCGTCTCACGGTGCTCCTCGGACATCGATGTGCGTGTCAGAAAGTCGGATGCGGTTTTATAGTCTCCGACCCGTTCGAAGTCGGCGGTGATCCCGAGCTTGTCGAGCAGACGCCGTGCGAAGGTCACCTCGGCGCGCAGTCCGACCAATTCGACCGACGACACGGCCCCGGCCACGATCAGGTCAGCCGCGCTGGCGACATAGTATTCACCGTTGCCGATGCGGCCGTTGACGTACACGACCGTGTACTTGCCCGCATCACGCAGGCGCGCGATGCCGTGCCGAACTTCATCCAGCCGCGCCCACCCCATTTCAGGATCATCGAGCGTGATGACCACCGCCCCGACGACCGGATCGGCGGCAGCGCGCTCCAGCAGTGTCAACCAATCCAATGTCGTGGCCTCGGATCGTCCGAACAACTGGCGCGGCGGTTTGCGGTCGGGCACGGTCCCGCCGATGTCGAGCATGACCACTTCGCGCTCGACCCGCACAAACGGCCGACGCCGCGCCTCATGCAGTCCCGCATACATGACCCCGGCCTGATGTCCCTGCTTGTTGTCGAATGACGCCTGCATCCCGGCGATCAGTTGCGTGAGATTCAGTCGCCCGCCCAACGAATAGTTTTCGTTTTCATCGATATCGGCAAACATGGTCAGACCATCGGATGCCTCCCAACTCGCCGCCAGGCGGTAGGTCCCGTCGGCGACCCGTTGCGATGTGGTCTGCATCCAGTCGCCGCCGACGCGGAGTGAGCCATCGAGCATCTGCACCGCCGCCGAATAGACGAACTCGGCATCGCTACGGATCCCATCGACCTTCATGCGATTGTGGTTGTGCACGACGGCCGCCAACGACAGCCAGTCGGTGGGCTGATATAAAGCACCGTGTGTCCAGAAGTGCGACTTGTTCTGCACCGGATCATCCGAGGACCGCCACTGATACGATGTCCCCCAGCGCAGCGCCGAGCGCGCACCGCTGGAAAAACCGGCGGAGTACGCCCGTCCATCGGCGAACACCCCGGCGCCGAGCCACTCGACGCTCATCCCGAATCCTTCGGCGGAAAAATACAGGGCGTCATCACCGGTCATGTCCGGCGGAAAGTCTGTATCGGTATAGCCGTGGTAATAATTGAGCGCCATGCCGTTTTGGACACTGAGCGCGGCGGGATTGAAACGCATCGCCGACGGTCCCTCGGCCATCGCGGCCGGTGTGTACGGCAGCAGCATGTTGTCGCGCGGGAAGGTTTGCCCCCCCTGCGCAGCCGCGCCGCAGATGGAGAACGAGACAACCGTACAAACGGCGACGATGACGCGCGCCGGACGCTTGAGACTGGACATGACACCCTCCCGTGAATGAAATCGGCAGATTGTTGCCCCCCCTGACCCCTGGACCGTGGCACCGGCCCGCTATCGACCGGGTGCGGCAACCTGCCCGAATCAGATGCCGGACACATTGATCATCCCGCGACCGGTCACCTCGATATCGACGACCCCCTCGCCGCGTCCGGCAGTTCCTTCGATGCGACCGCTGCTTAACAGGTGTTTGTGGGTTTGCAGTTCGACGCCGCGTGTGCGAATCGAGCCGCCCTCGCCAACGCTCATCTGAAACCGAGCCGAGACGGCCGATGGCAAGGTTACGGAGACCGGGCCGAGGTCGGAGGCGATCTTAAGCTGCGCGCCGGAGAATTCAGTGATCCCCAATTCGACCGGCGCGCGCCGGCTGTTCAGCCGCGAGGCCGCCCCGACCAAAACGGCATCGTCGATTTTGATGAACCCGGAACTTTCGACGACAAACGCCCCGGCGATACCGGAGATCTCGATGGCGCCGGACTCATTGACAAATCGCGCGGCGCGTTCGGGATCGGCGATGGCGTCGGAGACTTTGATCGTCGCGTAGCTGGTCTGCGCGAAAATGGCGCCGCGTACCTGGGTCAGTTCAATCGGCGTGAATGATCCGCGCAGATCGACTTTTTCGCGCACATCGCGCAGCTTGATCAGGCCGAACTCGGTGTCGATGCTCACCGCGCGCAACGGACCTTCAAAGTCGTAGTCGAAATGACGTGCGTCGACGTCGATGGCGAGATTGGGCGGCAGCAGGATTTCGACATTGCACCGCACGCTGAAATCTGTCCCTTCCCAGGGAGCACCCGGCGGCGAGTCGAAATTCAGCCGCAGATCGCTGCCGTTGCGCTCAAGCCGCACGTTGACCGCGCGGTCGAACACTTCGGCCGCCGCTGGTGATTCGGCCCTCAGGATTTTGGACACATTCACGCGCGCCGTATCCGTGCTGGTCACGGCCACCACGATTTGCCCGCCGAGGTTGTGCGAAACCGCAATCCGGAGTCGATCGACTCCGGCAATCGGCAGGCGTTGCTGCCACTCGGTCATGAAACGTCCGCCACCCAAGCTCTGGATTTTTGACGCCTGAGCATGTACGCAGCGGGAAGGCATGCCGGTCGATAGACCCAGAATACACATCACCAGCGCGCATTTCATCAGTCGGTCGAGTGACATTGGCATACGGCCCCGTATAGTGGGCAACGCCCGAGTCAAGTTACGGAATCGGTCTGCGGCAGTTGCAACTGTTATTGGGGCATCTCTCACGTTTCGACGTGTCTCCGCAGCCGATCCAACAGCAGCGCACCGGCGACGCCGGCATTCAGCGATTCAACGCCGCGCGCCAGGGGGATGCGTAGACGGCGCACGTCTGGCGCACGCCAGACCGGATCGAGTGGTTGGGTTTCACCGCCGATGACCAGTGCCCATCCACCTGCCCTCCTTACGTCATAAGATGATGGGCCCGCGTGCGCATCGGCGACGAGTACATCAAGCTGTCGTGACTTCAACCAATCGCTGACGACTCTGGCCGGAACATCAATGTACACCGGAATGCGAAAGACCGCCCCTGCCGTGGCGCGGAGCGTTTTGGGGTTGGTCAGTTCGGCACAGTCGGGATGCAGGATGACACAATCGACACCAAGCCCCGCCGCGGTGCGGATCAGTGTCCCCAGGTTTCCCGGATCGGAGATTCTGTCACACACCAGAACGGATCGAATGGATGCGACATCGCCCTGCGGTGGCCAACTCGGCGGCGACCAGCGGACCACGGTCGCAATACCGGCGGCATGGATCGTGTCGGCAAGCTTGTCGAATACGGTGCGGGAGACAATGAAGACAGAATCTTTGACATGCGGCGATTGCAGCGGTAATTGCGCCGCGGCCCGATGCCCTTGAGCGTCGTCGGCAATCAGCACGCATTCGACATCCAACCGCACGGTCAATGCCTCCCCGACGAGGCGGACTCCCTCGAGGAGGATGGCTCCTTGCCGACGGCGTCCTTTCTTCGTCGACAATTCGCGCACCGCTGTCAGTCGTCGCGGCGAGATGTCCGGCCATTGACTGGGCATGGCGTTCCTTGACGCACTTAGGGAAACGGTACGGCGCAGCAACGGCAACACGATTCTCTCGCATGGCCAGGGACGGGCACTGCCGGGGAAGTGCCGTTGTGCGCGTGGGGCGATTCTTCTTACTTGCCCGCTTCATGTCGATCCTGACCCCCAGCCGCCGTCAACTCTTCGCCGAAGTTTGGAAACTGGCCTGGCCCATTGCGGGAGCGAACTTCCTGTTGCGTGGCGCAGCCATTGTCGACACCGCGTTCGTGGGCCGTCTCGGTCAGATTCCGCTCGCCGCGCTCGGAATGGCGCAGATCCCGTATTTCCTGTCGATGGCGGTCGTGCGCGGACTGGGTGTCGGTGCACAGGTGTTGGTGGCGTATCACACGGGCGCGCGCGAGCCGGACCGTCGCCTTAAAGTTGCTCGTGCCGTCGTTGTGCTCTCGGTATTGGTCGCGGCCGCCGTGGCGGCGCTGCTTCTGCCGGCGTCCGCGACGATCCTGCGCTGGATGGGCGCGGATCAAGCGACCGTCGGCGAGGGCATGCGGTTCTTGTATCTGTACTACGCGTTCTTCGTTTTCTCAGGGTTGTTCTTCGTCTTTTCCTCGATTTTCCAGGGCGCCGGGGACGCGCGCACGCCTCTGTATGTCACGATCGGCGTCAACGCGCTGCACGTCGTGGTTTCGTATGTATTCATCTACGGCGAGTTCGGCTGTCCCCAGCTTGGTATCATGGGAGCTGCACTGGGGCTGGGAATCTCGGAACTGGCCGGGACAATCGTCCTCGCTGTCTTGGCAATTCGACGAGGCCTTTGGGGCGGCGGATTGCGCAACCTCTCATTGGGCGCGGCCAAAGCGGTTGGGCGGCTGGGCGGTCCGACCGCAGGGGAACGTCTCCTGGTCAACGGCATGCAGGGTTTCTACCTGCGCATGATCACCGGATTCGGCTATGCCGCCATCGGCGCGCATCGCATCGGGGTCGACATGGAGGCGGTGTCGTTTCTCCCGGCACTCGGATTCGGGCAAGCGGCGACAACCCTGGTCGGACAGCGTCTCGGCGCGGGAGACCCCGAAGGGGCAAGACGCGCGGGCTGGATGACCACATGGATCGCACTGGGATTCATGTCGGCGTTGGGACTGTCCTTCCTGATCTTCGCACGGCAGTGGATCGGGCTGTTTACCGACGATCCCGAAGTCGTTCGGCTGGGTATGCACTTCTGCGTTGTAGCCGCCGCCATTCAGGCGCCCTTGGCTTTGGCGCTGACCTTGGCCGGCGCGTTGCGCGGCGCCGGTGAGACGCGCTGGGTGATGATGATGCCGCTGTTGGGCGGGTGGCTCGTGCGCTTGCCGCTGGCGTACCTGTTTGGCTATGTCCTGGGTTTCGGACTGTGGGGCGTCTGGTGGATGATGTTCGCCGACTGGCTGGTCCGCGGCAGCGTGATTGCGATCAAGTTTAAGACGATGAGTTTCCGTCTGGCGGACAAAATCGGTGCGCCCACCCCTGCGCCCGTGGTTGCTACACGCGATTTGGCGACATGAGCGATAAGCAGCAGTGCGATTCAGGCAATGCGGGAGATTTCGTCGGCAGACATCGGGCGTTGGATATCGAATCGGCGCATGTGATAGCGGACTCCGCCCTCGGAGATGCCAAGTTCGCGCGCGGCGGCGCGCTGATTCCAGTCGTGCCGATGCAGGGCGGCGAGAATCTGTTCGCGACCCGGCGGCATCACGCGCTCCGTCACCGTGGACACGGTCTCACGGGCGCCATCGTTGAGCCATTCAAGCAAATCGTCGCCGCATAAGACCGGATCGAAGCTCGGCCCGATACGCGCCAGTGCCGCCATGCGTCCGCAGATATTGCGGAGTCGGCGCACGTTTCCCGGCCAACGGCACCGCTGCGCACGCACGAACCAACCGGCCCCTTCGAGCATCGCGCGGTATCCTGCGGGGAACCCGAAGCGTTCGAAGTAGTACTCCAACAGCGGACGAATGTCTTCGGTCCGGTCCCGCAACGACGGAATCGTCAGCGGGGCCTGTTCGAGTCGATAGTAGAGGTCCTCGCGAAAGCTCCCGCACTGGACATCAACCCGCAAATCGCGATTCGTCGCGGCGATCACGCGGACATTCAGAGCGATCGGACTCGTTTCACCCACGGGGCGTACCTGGCGCGTCTCGAGGAACTCCAAAAGCTTGGTCTGAGATTCCAAAGACAGATTCCCGATTTCGTTGAGGAAGACTGTCCCGCCGTCGGCCGACGGCAACAATCCCTGATGATCCTTTCCGGCGCCGGTGAATGCGCCGCGCCGGTGGCCGAAAAGTTCACTTTCCCACAAAGACGGCGACAAGGTCGCCAGATCGATTGCGACGAACGGTCGGTCGCGGCGAGGGCCGGCATCGTGGATGATTTTCGCGAGGCGATCTTTGCCGACCCCGGTCTCGCCGGTGATGAGCACGGTCATATCGGTCGATGCCCAGCCGGAGGCGAGTTCCATGACGTGTTTCATCGCGGGACTGACGGCGATGAAATCCTCATCCGGCCGCATCGCGATTGGGCCTTCGCCATCCTGATCGGACCCCGAATCCGATACCGACACTAAACCGGCCAACGCATCGCGCACCTGATCACGCCAGTATCCGATGCCGACGGCCTCCGTGAGGCGTTGCGCCTCGAACAAAACAGCCAGCCGCTCGTGGTCGGGCAAAAGCGGCGGCTGCGCATAGCGCAGACAGGATTTGACCAACTCGAGGCGCGCGCCGATCGTGCGCAACAACTCCACTGATGCCCGGTACAGATCGCGCGCACTGTCGGTCTGCCCGAGGGCGCAGGCGGTGTCGCCCAGCGCCCGTTGCACTATGGCGACTTCGATTCGTTCGCCGATCCGCTGGAGACATGCCAGCGCCTCGTCCCCGGCAGTCTGTGCCCGCGCGTAGTCGCCTTTGGCAACCAGCGCCTCGGTCAGGATACGCCCCGCCTGTCCGACGACCGATTCGTCGCGGTCGCCGGTCGTGGCAATCCGTATCGCACGCTCGGCGTATCGAACCGCACTGTCGGGATCGCCGGTCGCCAGCGCCAGCTCGGCCGAATACTCGCACCAGGCGCCCTGTTCGCGCTGGTGGGCCTTATAGAAGACCGATGTGTTCAGCGACTCGAGAATCGTCTTCGCTTCGTTGAATTCGCGCAAATGCGTGTAGAGTGAAGCGGCAATCAGTTCGGTGCGGAGCACGTTCAGTTCGTCGCGATTCGCGAGTGTAAGTTTGCGGGCAAGCGGGAGACGTTCACGTGCTTCAGCCAGCCGACCCGACCACATGAGCGCCAATAGCCCATTCATCGACGCCGCCAGTTCCTCACGTGGCAGCCCCGCAGAGCGTGCCTCCGGCATCGCGCGCGAATAATACTCGAGCGCTCGGTCAAACTTCGCGCGATAAAAATAAGTAATGCCAAGCCAGTTTAGCGAGCGCACTCGGCCGAGAGGACTTTCACATCGACGATGCGCATGGTATGACATTTCAAAATACTCGCCGGCATTTTCAAACTTTCCTTGCCGATAGCTTGCCAGCCCTGCCGCAAAGCATGCGCGGCCATACAACTCATGCTTTTCGGTAGCCTCGGTCGCCTGCATGATCCGCGCGGCAATCGAGTGAGCTTCCCTTTGCCGACCGGTAAGCGCAAAGCACTCCGCACGCAGCGCATCGGCCCAAAGCAACTCCGAACTACTTTCGGTTTTGAAGGATGACAGGATTGCCAGTACGCTGCCATAGTCACGAAGGCGTAACAACGCTTCGGCTTGCAGCAGTACGCTTTCCCCGGCAACCTTGTTCACGACTTACTCTCCCCTACCGAAACTGAGCCGCGAGGAGTGCTGTGTGGATGATGGCATTGGTGGATTTAGTATTGGCCAATACGCTATCGTTAACGTCCCCAGTAAAGGGAGAATGACGACACGTAGCCGTCCCGTCTCGGACTGCGGCGGAGCAAGTTCTGCCCGCAGACCATTGTCCGGATGTCCCGAGAAATACCCCCGTCCCGGCGTCAGCTGATTCTGCCGCAGATTCCTGGCGTCCGCCGCCGGCGTCAGCAACACCAACGCCGTCCCCAGCGCGGCCGCGCCGCGCACAATGTACTTCTTCATGCTGGTATCAGTCCTTTCGTGGTCGCCTCGCCCTCGGGCGGTGCCTAGCAACCTGTAGTCTCTAATGCATTTACTCGCCACTTATGCCGATCATGTCAAGTTTCTTTTGCGAAGTACTACGCGCAGCGACCGAGCACTACGCGAGCCGAACGATAGAGAATCGTCTGCAGAGTATCGATCGTCACCCTGCGGGAGAGACAAACGACTGTAACTCAATCAGTTTCGGAGCCGAGATAATCGGTGATGTTTTGGCACGGGCGTTGCTTAGTGCGGCATCAGACCGCCGCGCCACGGCCCGGCGCGGCCGTTGAACGGGCCGCAAGCGTGGGATGCCGACCGCGCATCCCGAGAACAACAACTTGTTACGGGAGGAGAATGACATGCGAGCGGGCACAAGAGTAACATGCGCGCTGACTCTTACAGCGTTTCTACTCGATTACGGATGCAGTCGCTACTCTGATACTCCCACCATCGATCCGGTAGGCCCCGTCATGCCAAGCGTCGCATGGGAAT
>Ga0326597_10000276_pt1 | contig 96523 bp, 96 predicted proteins | sample RVTome_12_FD_203789 | JGI IMG/M metagenome (GOLD analysis project Ga0326597, IMG submission 203789) | Soil microbial communities from uranium-contaminated site in the Upper Colorado River Basin, Wyoming, United States - RVT100D185 | ecosystem: Environmental > Terrestrial > Soil > Contaminated >...
TTGCCCCTCAGCGTGTTGATCTCGCCGTTGTGGCAGATCATCCGGAACGGCTGGGCGAGGCTCCAGGTCGGGAACGTGTTGGTCGAGAACCGCTGATGGACGAGGGCGAGCGCCGAGACCATGCGCTGGTCGCCGAGATCGCGGAAATAGGTGCCGAGCTGTCCCGCCAGCAGCATGCCCTTGTAGAGCAGCGTCCTCGATGACAGCGACGGCACGTAGAAGTCGGAAACGAGATCGGGGTCCTCGCTCCACAGCGCGTTGAACGCGCGCTTGCGGATCACCAGCAGCTTGCGCTCGAACGCGTCCTGGTCGGTGAGCCCGTCCGCGCGGCCGATGAACAGCTGGCGGTGACAGGGCTCGGTCGGGCGCACCGACTCGCCAAGGTCGGTGTTGTCAACCGGCAGCTCGCGCCAGCCGAGAAAGTGCTGGCCCTCTTCCTCGATCACCTGCTCGATCAGCGCCACCGCCTTGTCACGGCGCGACCTGTCCGTCGGCAGGAACAGGTTGCCGACGCCGTAATGGCCGCCTGCCGGAAGCTCGAATCCGGCCTCCGCTGCCATGGCGCCGAGGAACGCATGCGGCATCTGGATCAGGATTCCGCAACCGTCGCCCGCCTTGGGATCGGCGCCGACCGCGCCGCGGTGCTCGAGGTTCTTCAGGATCGCGAGACCCTGCTCGATGATCGCGTGCGACTTGGAGTTGTCGATGTTGCAGATGAAGCCGATTCCGCACGAATCGTGCTCATGCGCCGGGCTGTAGAGGCCCTGGTCGCGGGCGCGCGCGACCGCGTTGCCAGCCACCGCTGGCGTTGCCGCGCTTTGGTCATGTCGCGTGCTCGTCATCGCATTGCGTCACCCTGTCTCGCGGTGGCCGGTGTCGTTGGCCGCCGGGCGCGGCCGAGACCTGCGAACACAGGCCGGGCACCCCCCTTGCCCTCGCGCCATTATCGCAGCCGGGATGGATGAGGCAAACCAGTTTGATCCCGACTCGCTGACCCGACTGTGATCAATGGCGCCCGCGCCGCACCGGCCATCATGCCGTCCCGGGCCGATTTAGGTCAGTGATATTGACCTTAAGTTCCACATTGCCAGAAATCGCGCCGGCCGGCAAGACGGTCCGCGATCCGACGGTCCGCGATCCGCGCGGCCCACTGCCCCCGCCGGCGCCGCCTTGCGGCACGCCGCCCGATCGCGCATCTTCGCCGCGACCACCGCCGGATGCCCGCCATGGCCGCCCGACCTGCAACGATACGCGCATATGGCTCCTGGCCGTCGCCGATCTCGGCGGGCGACCTCGCGGCCGCCTCCATCGCCTGTTCGCTGCCGCGCGCCGACGGCGCCGACATCTACTGGTCCGAGCGCCGCCCGGCCGAGGACGCGCGCGTGGCGATCGTGAAGCGAACGGCCGACGGCGCGCTTTCCGACGTGGTGGCCGCTCCCTTCAGCGCCCGCAGCAAGGTTCATGAATATGGCGGCGGCCACTACGCCGTGCGCGAGGGCTGCGTGTGCTTCGTCCACGAGGCCGACCAGGACCTCTATCTGGTCGAGGACGGCCCGCCCGCGCGCCTCACCGATGCGCCGGACACGCGCTTTGCCGACATGGCGTTCGATCCGGCCCGGCCGCGCCTCTATGCCGTCACCGAACGTCACGAGGAGGGCGTGCCGCCCCAGAACACGATCGCCGCCGTGTGGCATGAAGGAGCCGGGGCCGGGCGCATCGATCAGCTTCTCATCGGCCGCGACTTCTATGCCGCCCCGCGCCCCAGCCCCGACGGCGGGAGACTCGCCTGGCTCGCCTGGGACCTGCCGGCGATGCCGTGGCGGGCGGCCGAGCTCTGGGTCGGCACGATCGGCGAGGGTGGCGGCATCGCCGCGGCCGAGCGCGTCGCGGGCGGTCCGGACGATGCGGTGTTCCAGCCCGAATGGTCGGGCGACGGCGCGCTCTATTTCGTCGCCGGCCTCGGCGGCTGGGGCAATCTGCATGTCTGGCGCGGCGGTGAGGCAAGGCCGGTCGCCGAAGTCGAAGCCGAGTTCGCCCGGCCCATGTGGTCGTTCGGCATGACCTCCTATGCGGTGCTGGAGCCGGGGCGGCTCATCGCGAGCTGCTGGCGCGACGGAGTGAGCGAGATCGGCATCGCCGCGGAGCAGGCCGCGACCTGGACCCCGGTGCGGTCCGGGTTCGCCCGTGTCGACGATATCGTCGCCGCCACCGGTCTGATCGCGGTCAACGGCTCCAGCGATACCGCCCAGGGGCGCGTCCATCTGATCGCGCGCAATGCCGCCTCGTTCGAACCGCAGGCGGGCGCGAAACCGGGCCCGTTCGCTGAAGGCGACATTTCGCGCCCCCGCGTTCTCGCCATCCCGGCCCACGGCGTGCGCGCCCTCTACTACCCGCCCCGGAACAGAACCTGCCGGGCGCCCGAAGGCGAGCTGCCGCCGCTCGTCGTCTCGGCCCATGGCGGGCCGACCGGCATGGCAAGGCGCGGCCTCGCCCTCGACCGCCAGTTCTGGACCACGCGCGGCTTTGCCTTTCTCGATGTCGACTATCGCGGCTCGACCGGCTACGGCCGCGCCTTCGAGCGCGCGCTCGATGGCCTGTGGGGCAAGGCCGACAGCGAGGACACCATCGCGGCCGCCCGGTTCGCGGCGGTCGAGGGGCTTTGTGACCCCGCGCGCATGGTGATCCGCGGCTCGAGCGCCGGCGGGCTCACCGTCCTCAACGCGCTCATCCATTCCGACATTTTCGCCGCCGGCGCGAGCTACTATGGGGTCACGGATCTCACCGCGCTCGCAGCCGACACCCACAAGTTCGAATCGGGCTATCTCGAAAGTCTCATCGGCGGAATGCCGGACGATGTGCCGGAAGTCTGTGCCGAGCGCTCGCCGGTGAACCACGCCGGCAGGATCACCTCGCCGGTGATCTTCTTCCAGGGGCTCGAGGACCGGGTGGTGCCGCCCTCCCAGTCGCGGGCCATGGTGGCCTCGCTGACCAGGCGCGGCATTCCGGTCGCGAGCCTCGAGTTCGAGGGCGAGGGCCATGGCTTCCGCAGGGCCGAGACCCAGATCGCCGCGCTCGAGGCGGAGCTCGCCTTCTATGCCCGCAATCTCGGGCTCGATCCGGCCGATCGCCTGCCCGAAATCGAGATCGTCAACTTCCGGGGCGCGCGATGAATTTTACCAGCGACAACAGCTACGGCGTCGCCGAGCCGGTGATCCAGGCGATCATCGCCGCCAATCGCGGGCCCGCCGCCTCCTATGGTGGCGACGAGTGGACGGCGCGGGTCACCAGCCGCTTTTGCGAGCTCTTCGAGCGCGAGGTCGAGGTCGATCTGGTGGCGAGCGGCACCGCCGCCAACGCGATCGGCATCGCGAGCCTCGTCCCGCCCCATGGCGCGGTCGTGTGCCACGCCGAAAGCCACATCTATACGGAGGAGTGCGGGGCCTGCGAGTTCTACGCAAACGGTGCCCGCCTTGCCCCGGTCGAGGGCTTTGCCGGCAAGCTGACGGAGGAGGGGCTTGAAGCCACGCTCGCCCGCTTTCCCGGCCTGCGCAACGATCTCGTCCCCTCGGCGCTGAGTCTTACCCAAGCGAGCGAATGCGGAACGCTCTATCGGCCGGACGAGGTTGCCGCGCTTGCCGATATCGCTCACGGGCGCGGCCTTGGCGTGCACATGGACGGCGCGCGCTTCGCCAATGCCGTCGCGGCACTCGGTGTCGCGCCCGCCGACATCACCTGGCGCGCCGGCGTCGATGTCATGTCGTTCGGCGCGACCAAGAACGGCGCCATGGCCGCCGAGGCTATTGTCGTGTTCGATTCCGCCCGCACCCGCGACCTCGCCTACCGCCGCAAGCGCGGCGGCCATGTGCTCTCGAAGCAGCGCTTCGTCGCCGCCCAGCTCGAAGCCTGCCTCGCCGACGGTCTGTGGCTCGGCCTTGCCGCCCACGCCAATGCCATGGCGGCGCGGCTGACGGCGGGGCTCGGCGCGCTGGAGCCGGTGCGCCTGCCCTGGCCAACCGAGGCCAACGTAGTCTTCGCGCTGATGCCGAAGGGGGTTGCCGAAGCCCTTCGCGCCCGCGGCGCCGCGTTCCACGACTGGACCACGGTCGGCCTTGCCGGCACCCGGTGGGAGCCGGGCGCGGGCGAATGCTTGGTGCGCCTGGTCGCGTCCTTTGCGACCACCGAAGGCGACGTCGATTCGTTCCTCGCCCTCGCCGGCGAGCTGACCGCATAGGGATTTTCCCGTCCGGCCGGCGCCGCCTCGCAACAAAAGGGGGCGCCCCTCGGGGCGCCCCTCGTGTCAGCTCGCAAAACCCCGGCGGGGTGCGGGTCGGTCAGGCGGCCTTCGCCTTCGACTCGATCACCTTGCCGGAAGTGATCTCGATCTTGCGCGGCTTCAGCGCCTCGGGAATCTCGCGCACGAGGTCGATATGGAGCAGGCCGTTCTCGAGCTTTGCGCCCTTCACCTGCACATGGTCGGCAAGGCGGAACCGGCGCTCGAACGCGCGCGCCGCGATGCCGCGATAGAGGAAGTCGCGCACTTCCTGGTCCTCGCCCTGGTGGCCGCGGACGAGCAGCGTCTCTTCCTTGATCTCGATCTCGATGTCCTTCTCGGCAAAGCCCGACACCGCCATGGTGATGCGGTACTCGTTCTCGTCGAGGCGTTCGATATTGTAGGGCGGATAGCCGTTCGCGGTGGTGTCGGCGCTCATCTGGTCCATGAGCTGGCCGAGACGGTCGAATCCGATGGTGGTCTTGTAGAGGGGGGAAAGATCGAAGGTTCGCATCACACATCCTCCTTCTGAGCGACATGTCGTCGACCCGCACGCCTTGTGCCGGGTTTCAGGTCGAGGACCCTTGGAGGCGTCCTCACGGCACGATTTGGGGGCCGGGACTGCGATTTCAAGGGCCGCCATGGTGATTTTGGTGAAGCGCGGATGAACACCCGTTTCCGCACCCGTTCAGGCGTCCGGGCGCAGTCTTTGCCCATTGTCGCTCGATCAGGAGAAAAGCCATGAAGAAACTCGTTCTTGCCGCTGGCGCGCTCGCGCTCGCCATCGGCGCAAGCCAGCCCGCCAGTGCCTATGTGGGTTCGATCGCCGGCCATGTCGCCCCGACGGTCGAGGCGGCTACCAACGTCACCAAGGCCACTTACGGCTACGGCTATCGTCTGCCGCTGCCGAAGGTTCTGTGGTCGCTCAAGCAGAAGGGCTTCTGGGGCTTCCACAACATCAAGTGGCTGCCGCGCGCCTATGCCGTGACCGCCAATGGCTACCGTGGCAAGACGGTGCGGATCGTCGTCAGTGCCTACACCGGCAAGATCATCGACATCCACCGCGTCGGCGGCCCCGGCTTCTACTACAAGAACAACTTCGGCGGTTACGGCTGGTAAGTCCGACCGGACCCGTTTCCGCCAGGCCGCCCCGCCCCTGCCGCTTCCTTTCGCTCCCCCCGGGGAGCGGCGGCGGGGCGCGCCCGCCGGGGCACTCGACTTCGCGGCCCGGCGGCGATATCCAACAACGGGCGTAGCGAGAAAACCCGCGCCCCGGGCCATGACCGTCGAAGCCAGTTCACGAGCGCTCAAGTCCGAGAGTGGGCCATCGCCCATGGCCGCGGCCGTTTCCGCCGCCGCGGCCGAGCCCCTGTCGGCCGGCGTTCTGATCAGGACCGACGACAATCCGATCCCCCCCGGCGCGGCGTCGGGCTATTTCGACGGCCAGGACCTCACCCGTCTGCGCTATGCCCGCTGGCACGCGGCAGGCCCCCACCGCGGCACCGTGTGCCTGTTCACCGGGCGGGCCGAGTTCATCGAGAAGTATTTCGAGACCGTGGCCGACCTGCGCCGGCGCGGCTTCGAGGTGGCGATCATGGACTGGCGCGGACAGGGCGGCTCGGCGCGCATGCTCGGCAATCCCGCCAAGGGCCATGTCACGACGTTCGACCAGTATCTGGCCGACATCGACCATTTCATGCGCGACATCGTGCTGCCCGACTGCCGCGGCCCCTATTACGTTCTCGCCCATTCGATGGGCGGCAACATTCTGATCCAGGTGCTGGCGCGGCGTACCCACTGGTTCGACCGCGCGGTGCTGAGCGCGCCGATGCTGGACCTCGCCTCCGCGCCGGTCTCGCTGACGTCATTGCGCCGGATCGCCGAGATCGCCTGCTATGCGGGTTTTGCCGCCGCTTTCATTCCCGGCGGCGGCCGGGCGCCGCGCATGATGACGACCTTCGACGGCAATCCCTTCACCTCCGACCCGCGCCGGTTCGCCCGCAATGCCGGCGTGATCCGGGTGGCGCCGGAGCTTGCGATCGGCGCGCCCACCATCGGCTGGTTCCATGCCGCGGCCCGGGCGATGGAGGTCGTGACCGAGCCGGAGTTCGCCCCCCTCATCCGCGTTCCGCTGCTGCTGGTCGGCGCCGGCCGCGACCGGGTGGTCTCGACGGCGACCATCGAGGAAGTCGGCTACGGCCTGAGGGGCGGCGGGTTCGTGGTGGTGGACGGTGCGCGCCACGAGATCCTGCAGGAGCGCGACTGGCTGCGCCAGCAGTTCTGGGCCGCCTTCGATGCCTTCATTCCGGGAACCGACTGAGGGAGGTCTTCAGGCGCCGAGCACGCGCAGCGCCTCGGCGTGAAGCTCCGCCGTCGCCGCCGCGACGATCCGGCCGCCGCGACGCGCGCTCGCCCCGTCCCATGTTGTCACCACGCCTCCCGCCGCCTCGATGATCGGGATCAGCGCCACGATGTCGTAGGAATTGAGCCCGGCCTCGACCACGAGATCGAGATGGCCGGCCGCCAGCATGGCGTAGAAATAACAATCGCCGCCATAGCGCGTGAGCCGTGCCCGGGCTTCGATCTCGGCGAACCGCTCGGCCTCCTCGCCCGGCGCGAACAGCTGCGGCGCGGTGGTGCCGAGCCGTGCCTGCCCGATGCGGGTGCAGGCGCTGGTCGCAAGGCGCGTGCGCCCGCGCGCGCTCACCAGCCGGGCGCCGTCCGGCGCGCCGATGAACCGCTCGCCGATATGGGGCTGGTCGAGAATGCCCACCACCGGGCGCTCGTCGACCTCGAGCCCGATCAGCGTTCCCCACAGCGGCACGCCGATGATGAACGAGCGGGTGCCGTCGATCGGGTCGATGTGCCAGACATAGCCGCTGCCGGCCTGCTTTGCCCCGTGTTCCTCGCCACTGATGCCATGATCGGGGTGGCGGGCCTCGATCATCGCCCTGATCGCCGCCTCGGCCTCGCGGTCGGCGACGGTCACCGGATCGAACGCCGCACCCTCCCGGGCCTTGTTGTCGACCCGGCCGCCGGCGCGGAAATGGGCGAGGGTGATCCTGCCGGCCGCATCGGCGAGTTCGCCGGCGAACCCGGCAAGGGCGGCGATATCAGGCTGCGTCATCGCCGCCGCCCCGGCGGCGAAGTCGCGCCGGAAGTCCCGGTTTTGGCGGAATTCGACCTGCCGAAAAAACGCATGGTGGCCATCCACAATCGGGTCACGCGAATGGCTTGCAATTTGTGCACTGCACCTTCATATTATTGCGGTGCGGCATGACTCCCCGTCATGTCGCAGCCCTGATGGGCATTTCCTCCCTAGACTTGGGCCGTTCCTCGTGAACGGCCTCTTTTTTTGGCTATTCGGCCGCGCACTTGGTGGCGGCGAAGGCGGTGCCCGCGGCGTCGATCATGATTTCGCAGAACCGGCGCAGATTGGCGGCCAGCTCGTCGAAGCCGGACGATTTCTCGAGCGTCGCCTCGTTGAGATAGAGCGCCCGGTTGACCTCGATCTGCAGCGCGTGGAACCCGCTGCGCGGCACCCCGTAGCGCTGGGTGATGTAGCCGCCGGCATAGGGCCGGTTGCAGGCGACCGAGTAGCCGAGCGCGCGCAGCGTGCGCTCGGCCGCATCGACGATCTCCGGCGCGCAGGCCATCGCGAACCGGTCGCCGAGAACGAAGTCGGGCCGCACTGGGCGCCGGTCGCGGGCGAGCGACGGCATCGAGTGGCAATCGATCAGCAGCGCCGCGCCGAATACCTGCCTGATGTCGCCGAGCAGCACGCCGAGCTGGGCGTGGTAGGGCTTGTAGAGGGCATCGATCCGCTGCTGCGCCTCGGCGAGCGGCATCGGGGCGGCATAGATTTCGGCCGCCTCCGAGACCACGCGCGGGATCGTGCCGAGCCCGCCCGCGACCCTCAGCGAGCGCGTGTTGGCGAGCGGCGGCAAAGGCTCGGTGAACATCTCCGGGTCGAGCTCATAGGGCTCGCGGTTGACGTCGATATAGGCGCGCGGGAACAACGCGCGCATCAGCGGCGCGCCGAGCCCGACCGCGCATCCGAACAGCTCGTCCACATAGCAGTCCTCCGACCGGCGCAGTGTCAGCGCATCCAGCCGCGACGCGGCGACGAAGCTTTCCGGATACTGGTTGCCGCTGTGCGGCGAGTTGAACAGCACCGGCGCTTCCAGGCGCATCGGGGTCACGATCTCGAACGGTGGCTCGAAAACCGGGCCGGATATGCTCTCGGCCATTCCAGCTTGTCCTGGTCGAATGGAGCGCGGTGCTCCGCACGGGCGCCGACTGTGCCAGCAGGGGCGGGGGTTGTCCATGGCCTGGCCCGCTGTAGTGAATTGTTTTGGCAACGCCCGGAGCGCCCGCCCTTTTCGGCCCCTCGCGCCGCCGGCCGGGCGCGATACGGGGGCTCGCCCGCGGGGCCGTTGGCGTGGTTTGATGGCGCTCGACCGGTTCACCACTTTTTTGCAATTGCCCGGTTTGATGGGCTGACGCCCGGCGGCACCGACGAGATGCTCGATGTTCAGGATTCTCCTCGCTGAAGACGATGATGACATGCGTGGATTCCTCCTGCGCGCGCTCGAGCGCGCGGGCCATGACGTGACCGCCTGCGCCGATGGCGCCGCCGCCTATGACCGGCTGCGCGAGGCGCCGTTCGACCTCCTCTTGACCGACATCGTGATGCCGCTGATGGACGGGATCGAGCTCGCCCGCAGGGCGGCCGATCTCGACCCCGATCTCAAGGTCATGTTCATCACCGGCTTCGCCGCGGTGGCGCTGGCGCCCGACAGCAACGCGCCCAAGGACGCCAAGGTGCTGTCGAAGCCGTTCCACCTGCGCGAGCTCGTCGCCGAGGTCGAGAAGATGATGGCGGCGTGAGGGGGGCGGGGAGCGCGGCGCGCGGCAACGCTTGCGCGCGGCGGGCCTTGCGGGCTAGGTAGGAGCCTCGATCGTCCGCACGGGCGAGGGCGCGTAGCTCAGCGGGAGAGCACTACGTTGACATCGTAGGGGTCGCTGGTTCAATCCCAGCCGCGCCCACCATTATTTCCAGTAAAATCAACCAATTATGCGAGACAAGCGCCGCCGACGAGGCGGCGGTTTCGTCGGTTTGGTAACAGATATGGTAACGGCGGACGGAATTCGCGCGCTCATTTGATCGCCTGCCCGCCAAAGGAGATTTGGTTGCGATAGACTGATACGGCTAAGGTTGCGATCCGTTGGTCGGTGAATCAGGGGGGTACTGCGATGTCGATACCAGATTATTTGGCGAGCGGCGAACCAGCACGACTGATCCCGGTTGCGGCGGACACGAACAAAGAAATTCGAGCAGCCTCAATCCTGCTGGCATCGTTCATGAGCGTTCCACCTTTTGCTCGCGCGATGCTCGGGTCAATTGGCCAACGAACAGGCACGCGAACAGATCTCGACTGTTTCACAGAGGTCGTATTCAGCAACGATCCCGAAGGACAAAAATCGCGCCCCGATGGCCTAATTGTCCTGGACAGCGGCCGTGGTCGCACGTGGCGCTGTCTGGTGGAGGCCAAAATTGGACGCGCTGATCTCGATGCAGCACAGGTCGAGCGCTATCTGGCACTGGCAAAATCTCAACGGATCGACTCAGTGCTGACAATCTCTAACCAGTTCGTCGCACTGCCCGAACACTCCCCCGTTCAGGTGGCCAAGGGAGCGCTACGAACCGTAGAGTTGTTCCACTGGTCGTGGATGTACCTCCTGACGCAGGCGATGCTTTTGCTCAATGATCGCGATTTCCAACAACCGGACCAACGCTTCATCCTCGCGGAAGTGGTTCGATATTTTTCGCACCCATCGGTCGGTGTCTCCACCTTCGATCAGATGAACACTGAGTGGCGCGAGCTCAACACGCAGGTTCAGACCGGGGCGAAGCTCAGTAAGACATCTCCGGAGGTCGAGAATTCGGTTGCCGCCTGGCATCAGGAGGTGCGCGACATCTGTCTGCTCCTAACGCGCAAGGTCGGACGATCTGTGCGGATTCGCCTTAGTCGCGCCCACGTCGAGAGCCCCGTTCAGCGGCTCAAGGACGACAGTACCCACCTCGCTGAGAAACACGAATTGACCTGCACATTGGAAGTGCCCGATGCTGCGGCTCCCATTTCGATTGCTGCCGACCTTCAGCGCCGCAGCCTTTGCGTCTCCATGGCGCTGACAGCGCCGCGTGACCGGCAACGCACGACCAGTCGCGTGAACTGGCTCGTCCGTCAGTTGCCCAAGGCAAACCCTGAAGGTGTGCACATTCGCGCGATCTGGCCCGGACGGGCATCTGCGACACAGGCGACTTTGGCGTCGCTTCGCGACGACCCCTCGCGGATCGAGGGTAGCAACAAGTCACTGGTACCAACTCAATTTGAGGTAGTGCTGGTTCGCGACATTGCGGGGAAGTTCGGCGGCAGCAGGACCTTTATCGAGCATCTGGAGGAGGCTGTGCCATACTTCTACGAGCAAGTCGGCCAGCACCTTCGCGCCTATGTGGCGCCACCGCCACAGGTTCGCAAAGACGACGGAACGTCGGAGGAAGGAATCGAGGAGGTTGTGGAAGAGGCCGCCACGGCGTCGACTGAGGCAACGGATCAGGTGCAGGCGACTCCCGTGGCGGATATTTCCACGTTTCGGCCGGATATCACCGAGACGAGGTGATGGCACCACGTCTCGGGGCGGGTGTAGACCCGCCCGTTCGCGCTCCGGAGATGTGAACGCGCGCAGCGGTTATTAAGCACGGTGGTCGTTGCGCGCATCAGCGGCGCGCGCCTCGCGCAACCAAAGATTGCTTGCCACCGTACGTCATCGTCGACGGCGGCCGCGGCCGGCTTTGAGCCTGGCACCCGCTCGACCTCCGTGCGGCGGCCCTACCCCGTCGCCACCACCCCGCCATCGACCGCGATCGCCTGGCCGGTGATCATGGCCGACGCGCCCGAGGCGAGGAACAGCACCGTCTCCACCATGTCTTCTGGCGCGAGGTGCCGCTTGAGGCACTGGCGCTCCATATGGCTTGCGAGCGCCTCGGGGCTTGCCCACAGTTCGAGCTGGCGCCGGGTCAGGACCCATCCCGGCAGCACCGCGTTGACCCTGATGCCATCGGGTCCCAGCTCGCGCGCGAGCGCCCGTGTCAGCCCCGTGACCCCGGCCTTGGCGGCGACATAGGCCGGATATTCGGCGATCCCCATGAGATAGGCGATCGAGGAGAAATTGATGATCGCGCCGCCGCCGGCCGCGCCCATCGCCGGGGCCACGGCCTGGGCGGTGAAGTAATGCGGGCCGAGATTGACCGCGAGCGCGTCACTCCATTCCCTCGGGCCAAGGTCGGCAAGCCGGTGGCGGGTGTCGTCTCCCGCATTGTTGACCAGAACCCGGATGGGGCCGTGAGCCGCGGCCGCTTGCCCGATCGCGGCGCCGAGCGCATCGGTGTCGGTGATGTCGCACGGGCGGAACAGCGGCCTTGTCCCATATCGCCTCTCGATGCCGTCGCAGAAGGCGCCGGCGTCCGAGCGCTGGACGAAGGCGACCTTGGCTCCCTGGGCGATGAAGCCCTCGGTGAGCGCGGCGCCGATCCCCGACCCGCCGCCGGTGATGAAGACACTTACGCCCTTAAGATCATGGAAGGTCGCGCAAGGCTCCATGTGGTCACGCTCATCGCTCACTTGGGCGGATACCAGTAGCGCGCGGTCTCGCGGCCGCGCGCGATGGCGACGAAATTGTTGGCGAACAGCCGGTAGGGCGCGCTCCACTCGCCGTCCGGCCATTTGATGCGGACCTCGGCCCGCTCGGCGGTGCCGAGCCCGACATGGATGAAGCCGAGATGCCCGGAGGCGTGGCCGCCGCCGACCCGGGCCGTGCGCACCCGGGTCGTGTTCCCCGACTTGATGTTGAGGGTCGCGCCGACGGCGTCGCGGTTGGCGCCGGGCTGGCTGAGCTCGATCTGGAGCCAGTTGCCCATCGCGACCGTCCCGTCTCCGGCGATCGCGCCCCGGTTGCGGAACAGGCTCGCCGGCGCGTCGCGGTTGACCACGACGAGGTCGAGCATCCCGTCCACGTTGAAGTCGGTGATGACGCCCCCGCGCCCGCGCCGGTCGAGCGCGATCCCGGCCTCCGCCCCCGCTTCTCGGAACGTGCCGTCATGCCCGCCCAGCAGCAGATTGTCGGGATCGAACGCCGCGAAGTCCGGCATCTGCTCGACATTGCCCTTGGCGATATAGAGGTCGAGAACGCCGTCATTGTTGAGGTCGGCGAACTCGGCGTGCCAGCCGGTCGAGGGTCTGAGGTCGCCGCCGGTATAGGGGCGGTGCGCGGTCGCGCCGGTCTCGAACGCGATGTCGCGGTAGACCGGCCGGTCCTCGGCGTCGGTCTCGAGCTGCTGCAGCCTGGTGTCGCCCATCGAGGTCAGCGCGTATTCGGGAAAGCCGTCGGCATCGATATCGGCCTCGGCGATGCCCATGCCCCAGATCTGCACCCGCTTCCAGCCGTCGGCGGCCCGGTACGGCCGCGCCGGGCGGCCGGGCGCCACCCGCCACAGCTGCTCCTCGCCGCCGCGGTAATACTGCCGGTCGTTGGTGATCCGAAGCGCCGGCTCGCCCGACCGGTTCCAGTCGGTGAACAGCATCGACAGCGCGCAGTATCCGGGGCTGAGCGCCTGGGCCTCGCCATAGGCCGGGCGGTCTCCGGGCGCCGGCCGGACCAGCACATTGTCGTGGCAGGTGCCCCACGGCGAGCCCGGCGCCGCGCGGTCGACATAGTTGCCGAAGGCGAGGGTCGCGAACGTCTGGTCTGGCTCGAACGTGGCCGCGAAGGCGGTGGTCCAGGCCCGCCCGCCATCGAGCCCGAACCGGCGGTTGGCGGGCGTGAAGGTGCAGTCGGGTCCGCCCTTGAGGATCATGTTCTCGCCGACCCTGAGGACCACGAGATCGCGATGACCGTCATTGTCGATATCGATCGGATAAAGGCCGGTGACGTTCGTCCCGGCCGGCCCCGCGAACGCGCCGGCCGCCGGCTCGAAGCCGATCGCGCCGCCCGCCCGGCTGCGGTTGACGTAGAGCCGGGCCGGGCCCGCGCCGCCGGCGAGCGCGAGGTCCGGCAGGCGGTCGCCATTGCAGTCGAACGCCGCCGCGCCGCCGCCGACGAAGAACTCCCACGGACCGGTGTAGCGGTGGTCGATCCCGGCCGCGAGCGCCTGTTCCTCCATCGCCGGGACATCCATCGCCGGCAGCTCCGGCGCCGTCGCCTCCTCGGCGAATGCCGGCATGGCGGCGCACAGCCCCAGCACCGCCGCCGCCGCGCCCCGCGCGGTCATGGCGCGATCACCAGCGTCGTGAGGAACGCGATGACGGCGCCGCGGTCGCGATCGGAAAGGCCGATATAGGCCTCGCGCGCCTCGCGCGCCTCGCCGCCATGGGCGCGAATGACGTCGTCCAGCGTGGTGAAATCGCCGCGGTGGCCGTAGGGCGCGGTCGAGCCGATGCCCCACAGCTCGGTGGTCTGGAACACGTCACGCTCGACGAACCGCTGCGACAGCAGCTCGTTGCCGAGCGCCGCCACCTGGCGGTCGCTCATGCCGTGGCGCTTGAGGTCGCCATAGAGCGGAACCAGCGCATGGCCGTCGCCGTCGCGGGGAAGGGTTTGCGCCCAGTCGCGAAGGGCGAGGTCGTAGATCGCGGGCTCGTCCACCTCGCCCTGGCGCAGCGTCCCAGCCGCGTCGAACGGCCCGGGGTCGGCGAAATCGAGGCTTTCGAGCGGCAGGGCGGGCCGGTGGCAGGAGGCGCAGCCGATCGCGGCGAACAGCCCGTCCCCCCGTCCTGCCGCTGCCCGCCAGCCGGGATCGTCCGGCACGCGTTTCACCGGAGGCTCAAGGCTCGCCTGGAACGCGACCATGGCCGAGACATCACCGGGGCTGAACTCGTCCGCGTGCCCGTCCTCGTCGAAATCGGCCTCTCCGGTCCAGCGCGCGCCGAACCGCTCGCTCGCCTGGATCCCGTGATGGTGGTTGAGCGCGTTGATCGTGAACTGCCGGAGCGAGGTCATCACCCCCTTCTGGCTGAACGGGCGCACCACGAGATCGTCGTCGACGCCGTCGATCTCGGCGAGCTCGGCAAATCCGTCCGGCAGCGCCGTCAGGGCGCCGAAGTCGACCCCCTTGGTCACGAGCCGGGCCCTGACCGGGCTGCCGCTGCGGCGCGCTTCGGCGAGGGCGTCGGCGCGCGCGTGCTGCAGCTCCGCCGTCATCTCCCGGGCGAGCAGCTCGACCAGCCCGGCCCCCATCAGGTGATTGGTGTTGCGTTCGTTCGAGAACTGCTGGTCGGTGGTGTCGAAGTCGGGGTTGTTGAACCCCTCGGCGACGAAGACGTTGACCGTGAAGTCACCGGCGCCGCCGTCGACCGGCTCATTGTGGCAACTGGCGCACGAATTCGCATCGGGCCCGGAGATGCGCTGGAACGCCTGCGCGCGCGGGCGCGCCACCTTGGTCGGGATGATCGCCTGGGTCGCCATTGGCCGCCCGGCGCCGTCATGGACGGTGAACTTGGCCGCGAACAGCGCCGCGCCGCGGGCCACGAGCTCGTCCAGCCGGCCCGCGTCCAGCCGGCCGGAATAGCGGGCGCGGTCGATGTGCCGGCTGATCGCGCGCTCGGTGAGGAACTCCGTCCCGCCCGCGTGGCCGGCGCGTTGCCCGGCCGTCACCACGATGACCGCGAGCCCGGCCAGGGCCGCGATCACCGTCCTCGCCGGGCGCGTCATCGCGCTAGTGGTCCGATTCCGACATTTGCCTCCCTTCGCTGCGCCCGCCCTGGCAAATGTCGGAATCATGAGGACCACTAGCATGTTATTGAATCTGGTGGAGCTTTTGAATTTGACATTTGAGCACGAGCTTGGCAGCAACCGGGACTCAAATGTCAAATTCGCTCCACTAGGCGTCCTGGGTCTCGATCGCCGTCGCCGCGAAGTCCTCGTCGAGCTGCAAGAGGGCCTTGATGGCGCAGCCTTCGAGCACCAGCGGCCTCTCGTCAGGGTAGCAGTCGATGGTGATGTCGCGCGCATCGCCGCCTCCCATTGTGCCGCCGAGCGCATCGCGCAGCGGCTGTTCGATGAGGTCGAACGCGGCCGTGCCGCCACCGATCAGGGCGACGGGAAACGGATCGACCAGTGCATAGAGCCCGGCGAGCCCGGTGCCGAGAGCCCTGCCGGCCGCCGCGAGCGCCGCGCGTGCCGGCCCGTCCCCGGCGCGGGCCGCCCTGGCGATCGTGGCGATGTCGGGCGGCTCGATGAGATCGGGCGGCGGCGTGTCCTCGGCCTCGCCGCGCGCGGCCCGGGCGATCGCATAGTCGCCCGCATAGGCCTCGATGCAGCCGCGCCGGCCGCACCGGCACAGCGCGCCTTCGGGAATGTGGACCATGTGCCCGAACTCGCTTGCCGACGACCGGGTTCCGTTGATGAGGCGTCCGTGCAGGAACAGCCCCATGCCGACCCCGTGCGAGAGCAGGATGGCGGCGAAATTGGGCCCGTAAACGTCTGCCTCGCGCCAGTTGAGCGCCCGGGCCATCTGGTCGCAGTCGTTCGACACGCTGGCTGGCACGCCATAGGCCTCCTCCAGCCACTGGCCGATCGGCAGATCGCGCGCCCTGGTCACCGGCGACCACAGCAGCCTGGTCCCGCCGATGTCGGTGACGCCCTGGACCGCGACCGCGATCCGCGACAGCCGGCCCTCGGCCATCTGAAGGACGTCGTCGAGGCACCGCGACAGGCTGGCCCGGATCTGGTCCGGCCCGGCCTCGAGCGTCGGCAGGTTGCGGCTCACCTGGCCGACGATGTTGCCGGCATAGTCGATGATTGCCGCGGCGACGTGATTGATCTGGAACATGGCGACGCCCACCAGCGCCGCCCGCGGATTGATGGCGAGCGCGACCTTCGGCCGGCCGCGCCCGATGGCGGAACCGCCGCTGGCGCGGGGGCGCACGAGAATGCGCTCGGCGATCAGGTCGCTCGCGATCGTCGACACCGTCGCCGCGCTGAGGCCCGTCTCGCGCCCGATGTCGGTGCGCGAGATCAGGCCGTTGGTGCGGACCGCGGAAATGACCCGGCCGCGGTTGCCCCGGCGCACATCATCGGGGCGCACGACGTCACTCACTACCTTGCAGCCTCCCCGTCCGGCGCCGTCAGTCCGGCGCCTCGATTGAACGCTTATTGTCGCACCATGTATTGTTGCGGCGCAGCAGGGCCGATGCTCGGATTTCATCTTGACGTAGCTGTGGGTTCGGGTCACTATTTTTTTTGAGGATCGAATTAAAAGAGCGCGATAAGCGTGGTCCGGCAATGACTTGGCGTCCGTCGGCCGGTCCGCGGAAAATCGGGACGCACCGGGAGGAACAGATGGCAAGGTTCGTGGCTGCGCTGGTCGCGGGCGCGGGGCTTCTGGCTTCGCTGAGCTCGATGGCGCTCGCCGAGGGCAAGATCATCGGCGTGTCGTGGTCCAATTTCCAGGAAGAGCGCTGGAAGACCGACGAGACCGCGATGAAGGCGGCGATCGAGGCCAGCGGCAACACCTACATTTCCGCCGATGCCCAGGCATCGGCCGCCAAGCAGCTCACCGATGTCGAAAGCCTGATCGCCCAGGGCGCCGATGCCATCGTCATCCTGTCGGTCGATTCCGGCGCTGTCGGCCCGGCGGTCGACCGCGCCGCGGCCGAGGGCATTCCGGTCATCGGTTATGACCGGCTGATCGAGGATGCGCGCGCCTACTACATCACCTTCGACAATATCGAGGTCGGGCGCATGCAGGCCCGCGCGGTCTATGCCGCCCAGCCTGAGGGCAACTACGCCTTCGTCAAGGGCGACAAGGGCGACCCCAACGCCGACTTCCTGTTCTCCGGCATCATGGAAGTGCTCAAGGAGGCGATGGACGCGGGCAAGATCCGGAATGTCGGCGAGACCTACACCGACGGCTGGAAGCCCGACAACGCCCAGCGCAACATGGAGCAGATTCTGACCGCCAACGACAACAACGTCGATGCGGTGGTGGCGGAGAACGACGGCATGGCCGGCGGCGTCGTCGCGGCGCTGGCGGCCCAGGGGCTCGCCGGCTCGGTCCCGGTCTCGGGTCAGGACGGCGACCACGCGGCGCTGAACCGTGTCGCCCGCGGAACCCAGACCGTGTCGGTGTGGAAGGACGCGCGCGAGCTCGGCAAGGCCGCTGGCGAAGCCGCCTCCGCGATGGCCGAAGGCACGGCGATGGAAGAACTGCCGGGCGCGGTCAAATGGTCCGGCGGTGCCAAGGGCGTCGAGATGAACGCGCTGTTCCTCGCCCCGGTGCCGATCACCAGCGACAATCTCAATATCGTCATCGAGGCGGGCTGGATCGCGAAGGACAAGGCCTGCGAGGGCGCGATGGACGGGGTCGCCGGCTGCTGATCGGGCGCGAGCCAGCCACCTGGGCGAACAGGCTTCCCGCGCCGGGCGTCTTGCGTCCGGTGCGGGGCCGGGCCCGGGGCGCCGCGCCGTGAAGCCTGGGACGAAACGCACAGCGCGGGGGCGGGTCGGATGAGCGACGTGACGGCGGTCGGGCACGGCGACGACGACAATCTGCTCGTCCGCTTCCTGCGCCAGACCGAGATCGACTCGCGCCTGCTCGGCATGGCCGGGGCGCTGGTGCTGATCTGGGCCGGGTTTCATCTCTACGGCGCCGTCGTCAACGACTTCGGCGCCTTCCTCACCGCCCGCAACCTCTGGAACCTCTCGGTTCAGACCTCCTCGATCGGGATCATGGCGACCGGCATGGTGCTGGTGATCGTCACCCGCAACATCGACCTGTCGGTGGGCTCCATTCTCGGCTTCAGCGCCATGACCATGGCGATCACCCAGGTCTGGGTGCTGCCGGAGTTTCTGGGGCTCGGCCACCCGGCGATCTGGATCATCACCGTCTGCGTCGGCATGGCGACGGGCGCGCTGGTGGGCGCGGCCCATGGCTACATCATCGCCTATCTGGGCGTCCCCGCCTTCATCGTCACCCTTGGCGGCCTTCTGGTCTGGCGCGGCGCGGCCTTCCTGCTCGCCCGCGGCGAGACCATTTCCCCGGTCGATGCCACCTTCGCGCTTCTGGGCGGCGGACCCTACGGCTCGGTCGGGGCGGCGGGGAGCTGGATCGTCGGCGCCCTCGCCTGCGCCGGGATCGTCGGCCTCCTCGTCACCGGCCGCCGCCAGCGCCGCCGGTTCGCCTTTCCGCTCCGCCCGCTCTGGGCCGAGGGGCTGCTGGCGGGTGTCGGCTGCGGGCTCGTGATCGGCTTCGTGGCTCTGGTCAATTCCTATCCGTGGCCGCGCGGCATCGTGCGCCAATATGCCGAGCGCAGCGGCATCGAGGTGCCCGACGGCGGCCTGTTCATTTCCCACGGCTTCGCGATTCCGGTCCTGATCCTGATCCTGGTCGCGATCGTCATGACCTTCCTTGCGACTCGGACCCGATTCGGCCGCTATGTGTTCGCGATCGGCGGCAACCCGGAGGCGGCCGAGCTCGCCGGCATCAACACCCGCTGGGTCCAGCTCAAGATCTTCGCGCTGATGGGGATGCTGTGCGGGCTGTCGGCGGTGGTGGCCTCGGCTCGGTTGAATTCCGCCACCAATGCGCTCGGCACCCTCGACGAACTCTATGTGATCGCCGCCGCGGTGATCGGCGGCACCTCGCTCGGCGGCGGCATCGGCACCATCTACGGCGCCATTCTGGGCGCGCTGGTCATGCAGTCGTTGCAGACCGGCATGGTGCTGATCGGTTTCGACGCCGCCGTTCAGCAGCTCGTCGTCGGATCGGTGCTGGTTCTCGCGGTGTGGATCGACACCGTGTACCGCCGCCGCTCGGCCTGAGGAGGAGCGCCATGGCCGCCGTCGACACTGCCGCCGAACCGGCCACGCCCGCGATCCCGCGCTCACCCCTCGTCGAGATGCGCGACATCTCGATCGCCTTCGGCGGCCTCAGGGCGGTCGACCACGCCTCGCTCGACCTTTATCCCGGCGAGGTCGTCGGGCTGCTCGGCCACAACGGCGCCGGCAAGTCGACCCTGATCAAGGTCCTGTCCGGCGCCTACCGGCGCGACGACGGCCAGATCCGGATCAATGGCGAGGTCGCCGACATCGACAATCCGCGCGACGCCAAGGCCTACGGCATCGAGACCATCTACCAGACGCTGGCGCTTGCCGACAATGTCGACTGCGCCGCGAACCTGTTTCTCGGCCGCGAGCTGCGCACCTCCTGGGGCACCCTCGACGATGCGGCGATGGAGGCCGAGGCGCGCAAGGTGATGGGCCGCCTCAACCCCAATTTCCGGCGCTTCAAGGACCCGGTGCGGGCGCTGTCGGGCGGCCAGCGCCAGTCGGTCGCGATCGCCCGCGCGATCCTGTTCAACGCCCGCATCTTGATCATGGACGAGCCGACCGCGGCGCTGGGACCCCAGGAGACGACCCAGGTTGGCGAGCTCATCATCCAGCTCAAGGCCGACGGCATCGGCATCTTCCTCATCAGCCACGACATCCATGACGTTTTCGATCTCGCCGACCGGGTGGCGGTGATGAAGAACGGCCTGATGGTGGGAACCGCGCACACCTTGGACGTCACCAAGGACGAGGTCCTCGGCATGATCATTCTCGGCAAGTGCCCGCCCGCCGCGACCCCGGGTCCGGGCGCCATCGCCGGGCGGTGACCGGCGCCGGGGCACTGGTCCTCCGGTCGGTTGAGTGCCATGTATCTCGGCATCGATCTTGGAACGTCGGCGCTCAAGGCGCTGCTGATCGATGCTGACCAGCGCGTTGTCGCCTCGGCCACCGGGGCGCTTGCGGTCGACCGCCCGCATCCCGGCTGGTCCGAGCAGGACCCGGCTCGCTGGATCGCCGCCGCCGAGGTGGCGCTCGATCATCTGAAGTGCGGCCATGGCGCCGCGCTCGGCGCCGTGCGCGGCATCGGCCTCGCCGGCCAGATGCACGGCGCGAGCCTCCTCGATCGCGCGGACAAGGTGCTGCGGCCGGCGATCCTGTGGAACGACACCCGCGCCCATGAAGAGGCGGCCCGCCTCGACGCCGTGCCGGAATTTCGCGCGATCACCGGAAACATCGTGTTTCCGGGCTTCACCGCGCCCAAGCTCGTCTGGGTCCGGCGCCACGAGCCGGAGCTTTTCGCCCGGACGGCGAAGGTGCTGCTGCCGAAGGACTATCTGCGCCTGTGGCTGACCGGCGAGCATGTCTCGGACATGTCCGATGCGGCCGGCACCGGCTGGCTCGACACCGGCGCGAGAGACTGGTCGGCGCGGCTGCTCGAGCTCGGCGGGATGGATGCGGGCCAGATGCCGCGCCTCGTCGAGGGGACCGGGGTCTCGGGCACCCTTCGCCCGGACCTCGCCGCCCGCTGGGGCCTCGGCCCCGGGGTCGCCGTCGCCGCCGGCGGCGGCGACAACGCGGCATCCGCCGTCGGCATCGGCGCGATCGGTTCGGGCGCCGCGTTCGTCTCGCTCGGAACCTCGGGGGTTCTGTTCGCCGCGACCGAGGCCTACCGCCCCAACCCGGAAAGCGCGGTCCACACCTTCTGCCACGCGGTGCCCGGCACCTGGCATCAGATGGGGGTGATCCTGTCGGCGGGCGACGCGCTCGCATGGTTCTCGCGCCTGACCGGCCGGACCCCGGAGGAGCTGACCGGCGAGCTCGGCGAGACGCTGCGGCCGCCGGGCGGCACCTGGTTCCTGCCCTATCTCGCCGGCGAGCGCACCCCGCACAACGACGCGGGGATCAGGGCTGCCCTTGCCGGCCTCGACCACGCCGCCGGCCGCCCGGCGCTGACCCACGCGGTGCTCGCCGGCGTCGCCTTCGCCCTCAGGGATTGTCTCGAGGCCCTCGCCGAGGCCGGCACCCATCTTTCCTCGGCGATCGCCGTCGGCGGCGGCTCGCGCTCGCGCTACTGGCTGAAGCTGATCGCGACCGTGCTCGGCGTGCGGGTCGAGGTGCCGGCGGACGGCGACTTCGGCGCCGCGTTCGGTGCCGCGCGCCTCGGCCTCATTGCGGCGGAGGGCGCCGATCCGGAGGCCGTCTGTCGGCCGCCGCTGATCGCTGAAACCATCGCCCCCGAGTCCGCCCTGGTGTCCGCCTATCGCGATGCCTGGCACCGCTACCGCGCCCTCTATCCTGCCCTCAAGGGAGCACTGCCATGACCACCGGCTTTTTCGGCGACATCACCACCATTCCGTTCGCGGGGCCGGAGAGTTCGAACCCGCTCGCCTTCCGCCATTACCACGCGGGCGAATTGGTGATGGGCAAGCGGATGCAAGACCATCTGCGCTTCGCCGTTTGCTACTGGCACTCCTTCGTCTGGCCCGGCGGCGACCCGTTCGGCGGCCAGACCTTCGACCGGCCGTGGTTCGCGAGCCGCATGGGCGACACCATGGCGGCGGCGCGTCTCAAGGCCGATGCGGCGTTCGAGATGTTCACCGCCCTCGGCGTTCCGTTCTACTGCTTTCACGACGCCGATGTGCGCCCGGAAGGCGCGGACTTCGCGGAAAACACGAAGAACCTCAACGAAATCACCGACTATCTGGAGGCCAAACAGGCCGCGACCGGCGTCCGGCTCCTGTGGGGAACGGCGAACCTGTTCTCGCACCGGCGCTACATGGCCGGCGCCGCGACCAACCCGGACCCCGAAGTGTTCGCCTTCGCCGCCGCCACGGTGAAGACCTGTCTCGACGTCACCCACCGCCTCGGCGGCGCCAACTATGTCCTGTGGGGCGGGAGAGAGGGCTACGAGACCCTCTTGAACACCGATCTCGCCCGCGAGGACGCCCAGATGGGCCGGTTCCTCAATCTCGTCGTCGAGTACAAGCACAAGATCGGTTTCAACGGCACCATCCTGGTCGAGCCCAAGCCCCGGGAGCCGACCAAGCACCAGTATGACTACGATGTCGCGGCCATCTACGGCTTCCTGAGCCGCCACGGGCTCGAGCGCGAGGTCAGGGTCAATATCGAGCAGGGCCACGCGATCCTCGCCGGCCATTCCTTCGAGCACGAGATCGCGCTCGCCGCCGCGCTCGGCATCTTCGGCTCGATCGACATGAACCGGAACGACGTTCAGTCCGGCTGGGACACCGACCAGTTTCCCAATAACCATGCCGAGGTCGCGCTCGCCTACTACCAGATCCTGGCTCAGGGCGGCTTTGCCACCGGCGGCACCAATTTCGACGCCAGGGTGCGCCGCCAGTCGCTCGACCCCGAGGACCTGCTTGTCGCCCATATCGGCGCCATGGACACCTGCGCCCGGGCCCTCAAGGCGGCGGCGCGGATGATCGAGGACCGGGCGCTGTCGGGCCCGCTCGCCGAGCGCTATGCTGGCTGGGAGGCCGAGGGGGCCAAACGGATGCTCGCCGGCGACAGGTCGCTGGGCGAGATTGCCGCCTGGGTCGATGCGGCCGGCATCAACCCCGAGCCGCGCTCGGGCCGCCAGGAATATCTCGAGAATGTCGTCAACCGCTATGTGTGACCGCTGCCGGCGGGCACGAATGCCCGCGCGCCCGCTCCGTTCCTCGCCATCCGGGCTGGCTGAGCGGCCGATCATGCGATAGCGTGATGGCTCATAACGATTGAAGAGCCGGGGCCAGCCCGCCCGCGGTGAATGGAACAGTGGAGGAACCGACATGACAGCTTGGCTCAACAGGTGCGCGCCCGGTGCGGTGGCGGCGCTTTTCGTCGCGGTCTCGGCGCCGCCGGCGCAGGCGTTCACCCCCGAAAATCCCGAATGCATCGCCCCGGCCAATCCCGGCGGCGGCTGGGACTTCACCTGCCGCCAGGTCGGCAAGGCGCTTCAGGACCAGGGTCTCATTCCCTCGACCATGCAGGTGGTCAACATGGCCGGCGGCGGCGGCGGCGTCGCCTACGCCGAGGTCGTCAACAAGCGCGGCGACAACAACGACCTGATCATCGCCGCCTCGTCGGCGACCGCGACCCGGCTCGCCCAGGGCGCCTATCCCGGCAACACCATGGACCAGGTGCGCTGGCTCGCCTCCGTCGGCGCCGACTACGGCGTGATCGCCGTTGCCGCGGACAGCGACATCCAGACGCTCCCCGAACTGCTCGACCAGATCAAGGCGGACCCGACCACGATTTCTGTGGCCGGCGGCTCGGCGGTCGGCGGCTGGGACCATTTGAAGGTGCTGATCGCGGCCCGCGCCCACGGCATCGAGGACGTGCGCCAGGTCAAGTACATCGCCTTCGATGGCGGCGGCGAGGCGGTGACGCAGCTTCTGGCCGGTTCGGTCCAGGCCTTTACCGGCGACCTTTCCGAGGCCAAGGGCTTCGTCGATTCCGGCGATATCCGGGTTCTCGCGGTCCTCGCTCCCGACCGCCTGCCGGGCGAGTTCGCGGAGTTCCCGACCGCGCGTGAGCAGGGCGTCGAGGCGATCGGCGCCAACTGGCGCGGCTTCTATGCGCCGGGCGGCATGAGCGACGAGGCCTATGACTACTGGGTCGATGCCGTCGCCAAGCTCTATGCGAGCGACGAGTGGAAACAGGTGATGGCCAGCAACGGCATCGCCCCGCTCGATCTCCAGGGCGGCGAGTTCGAGGCCTTCGTCGCCGAATCGGTGGCCAGCATCGAGGAAATCTCGAAGGAAATCGGCATCATCAAATAAGCCGAACTCCAGCCGGGGGGTCCCGAACCCCCCGGCCGGACGGGCCCCGCGCGAGCGCCGGCCGGCCCGATCGATGTTCACCAGGGGGGCGTGAGCATGAGCGATCGCATTTTCGGCTCGGTGGGCCTCGCGCTCGCCATCTTCTTTGTCTGGCAGGCGACGCTGATCGAGGAGAGCTTCATTTCCGATCAGGTCGGGCCGAAGACGTTCCCGGTCGTGATCGGCGTCGTCCTCGGGCTGGCGTCGCTCTACTGTCTGCTTCGGCCCGATCCCCCGCCCACTTGGCCAGGGCTCGGCCGGCTGGCCGAAATCGCGCTCGCCGTTCTGGTGATGGTCGCCTACGCGATCGCGCTGCCCGAGGTCGGTTTCGTGATCGCGACCGCTGTTGCCGCGGCCTATCTCGGCTGGCGCCTCGGCACCGCCCCGCTGGCGGCGATCATCTCCGGCGTCCTCACCTCGGCTGGCATCTATGTGGTCTTCCGCCTCATTCTCGGCCTGTCGCTGGCGCGCGGACCGCTCGGCTTCTGATCGGGGCGGGCCGGACAAATGGACATCCTCTCGTCACTCGCCGACGGATTTGCGATCGCGCTGACATTCGAGAATCTGCTGCTGGCGCTCATCGGCTGTTTTCTCGGCACGGTCATGGGGGCACTGCCGGGGCTCGGGCCCTCGAACGGCGTCGCCATTCTCATCCCGCTCGCCTTCACCCTCGGGCTCGGCGCGACGCCGGCGCTGATTCTGCTGACCTCGGTCTATTACGGCGCCATGTATGGCGGGCGCATCAGCTCGATCCTGCTCAACATTCCAGGCGACGAGCCGGCGCTGATGACGACGCTCGACGGCTACCCCATGGCCCGCGCCGGCCGTGCCGGCGAGGCGCTGGCGCTGTCGGGCGTTGCCTCGTTCGTCGGCGCGTTCCTCGCCACCTGGGGGCTGGTGTTCCTGGCCCCGCTTCTGGTCGATGTCGCGCTTCTGTTCGGGCCGGCGGAATACTTCGCCCTGTTCGCCCTCGCCTTTGCCACGCTCGGCGGCATTGCCTCGACCAACCAGGCCAAGTCGGCCTTCGCCGCCGCCCTCGGGCTCGGCCTCGCCATGGTCGGCGTCGACGGCCAGACCGGCGTGCCGCGCTTCACCTTCGGCGAGGTGCACCTTTATGACGGCATCGATTTTCTGGTCGCGATCGTCGGCCTGTTCGCGCTGTCCGAGGTGTTCGTGTTTCTCGAGCACCGCCATGGCGCGGCGACCGGGGAGAGCGCCGAAAAGGTCGAGATCGGCCGCGTCATCCCGTCGCTGTCGCTGCTCGCAAGGTGCACGCCGACCATGCTGCGCACCACCGTTCTGGGCTTCATCGCCGGGGTTCTGCCGGGGGCCGGCGCCTCGCTCGGCTCGTTCATCGCCTATTCGATGGAAAAGCGCCTGGTCGACCGCGATGGCACGTTCGGCACCGGCGATCCGCGCGGTGTCGCCGCGCCCGAGGCCGGCAACAATGCCGCCGCCGGCGGCGCCCTGGTGCCGATGCTGGCCCTCGGCGTTCCCGGCTCCGGCACCACCGCGGTGCTGCTGGCGGTGCTGCTCGCCCTCAACATCACGCCGGGGCCGCTGCTCTTCACCCAGAACCCGGATGTGGTCTGGGGCCTGATCGCCGCCCTGTTCATCGCCAATTTCATGCTGCTGGCGATGAACATCCCGATGGTCGGCATCTTCACCCGCGTCCTTCTGATCCCCTCGCGCATCCTGATGCCGATCGTGGCGATGATCTCCTTTGTCGGCATCTACGGCATTTCCGGCTCGAGTTTCGACCTCCTGGTCATGATCGGCTTCGGCGTGCTCGGCTGGGTGCTGAGAAAGCTCGACGTGCCACTGGTGCCGGTCATTCTCGGAACCCTGCTCGGCAACGCGATGGAGGCCAATCTGCGCCGCGCGGTGACGATCTCCAACGGCGACTACACGAGTCTCATCGACTCGCCCCTGTCGATCGGGCTGTGGACCATTGCTCTGGTCGGCTTCGTGCTGCCGATCGTGTTCGGCAAGGTGGTGCGCCGGCGCATGCGCATGCGGCGCGACGAAGAGGGCGCGATCTCGGACTGACTGGTCCGGACTTCTCACACCGTCATGGCCTTCACTTAACGGATGGCTAACCATGAGGTGCCATCCGTTCATGCATGGCTGGCATGCGCATCCAGCTCTTGTGTGCAGTGCACAAAACGCTCATCTTATCGACAGCGAACCAACGCCGAACCGAAAGGATTCAGCCATGAGCGTCATGCATGTCGGTGCCGACACCGGGTTCCGTGCCGCACCCGTCCGCAAGCCCGGATTTTTCGAGATCCTCGGCGCTTCGATCCGGCTCGCCGGCGCCGTCAACAGCCATCGTCCGGCCGACCCGCGCGACCTCGAGATCATCGGCCTCGATGAGAGCTTCAACGACAGGCTGCGCGAGAGCTACCGCGCCGATGCCTGATCGCGGCCCGCCGGGCGCCCCGAACGCCCGGTATCGCGCGGCGAGCGGACAGTTTTATCCATGAACCAGCAGATCACCAGGCCCGTCGAGGCCGGAGAAATCCTCTGGCCCACCGCCCGCCAGTGCAAATGGATCGATGGCGATCCCAAGCGCGCGGGCGAGTGGAGCTGGTGCCTGGCGCCGGTCGCGACCGCCGGCGCCCAGTACTGCGCCGCGCATCAGCAAGTCGTCTACACCGAGGGCAGGCCGCGCTGAGGCATCGCCGTCGCGCTTGCCGGTGCCAAGCGCTCCGGCGGCCGTTCCTGCGCTCGCGACAGCACCATCTTCTGGCACCGCACAATCATGCTCCCCGCCGGAGCCTTTTTTCGCTCACGCGGGATGGATTGCGTCCCGGCATCAACAGCCCTGTCGCGGCCTGACGCCACCCGCGGCCTGCGCCGCCAGCGGTGAATAGACCGCCTCGCGCATGCTTTCGGTCTTGTCGATGACGACGTCGATCACCGCCGGCCCGTCGCCGGCGATCGCCGCCCGGATCGCCGGGCCGATATCGCCCGCCCGTTCCACCCGCTCGCCGAAGGCGCCGAACGCGCGCGCGATGGCGGCATAGTCGGTATCGGGAAACTCGTTGCCGACCGCGCGGTTGCCCATGCTCTCGCTGGTCATGCCGAGCCGCGAATTGTTCATCACCACATAGATCGGCGCGAGCCCGTACTGGAGCGCGGTCAGCAGAACGTGGATCTGCATCGCCACCCCGCCGTCGCTGCACACCCCGATCGCCGGCCGCCCGGGTTCGACCAGCTTGGCGCACAGCGTGCCCGGCAGCGACCAGCTCACCCCGCCGAGTCCGCCGGTGCCGAAATAGCTGCCCGCGCGCCTGGTCTGGAAGAAGTGGTTCATCCAGTGCCGGTTGTTGCCGGCGTCCGAGCACACGATCGCCTCGTCCGGCACCGCCTTCTGCACCTCGCTGACGAGGCGCTGGGGCGGGATCGGCAGCCGGTCCGAGGTCATCATCGGACCGGTGAAATAGCCGCGCGCCCTCTTGAGGGCGATGAAATTGCGCCGCCGCGCGGCCGCCGCTGCCGCATCGATGCGGCCTCGCAGACGCTCGTGAAGCAGCCCCAGCGTTTCTGCGGCATCGCCGATCAGCGCCACTTCGGCCGGCATCGTCCATGAGGCGTTGCGCGGCTCGATGTCGATCTGGACGATCTTCTGGCGGTTCGGATCGAACATCTGCGGATGCTCGAAGCAGGTCTCCTGCGGCTTCAGCCGGCAGCCGACGACGAGGATGGTGTCGGCCGCGCCGACCATGTCGTTGGCGAGCGCGAGCCCGGTATAGCCGATCGGGCCGGCCGCAAGCTCGTGGGTCTCGGCGATCGCGCTCTTGCCCAGGGTCGAGGTGACGACCGGCGCGCCCATGAGCTCGGCCATGGCCTGAAGCTCGCCAAAGGCGCGCGCGATCCGGACCCCGTTGCCGGCGACGATCACCGGTGCCCTCGCGTCCGCCAGCACCTCTGCCGCCGCATCGAGCGCGCCGGCGGCGGGAACCCCCGCGCCCGGCCCGATCAGCCGCCGCGTGTCGTGGATTTCCGGCAGGCCGTCGTCGCCGACGCCCTCTCTGAGCGCGTTGGCCCGGAACAGGCAGGCCGCCGGGCCCGGTCGGCCGGCGAGCGCATGCTTGATCGCGAGCTGGACGCACAGCACCGCCTCGCGCGGATAGTGGGCAACGCCGGTGTATTTGGTGACGGCCCTGAACATTGCCGGCAGGTCGAACGAGCCGTAATGGCCGGCGGCCGACTGGATCGGCCCGTGGACCACGAACTCGTGCGCGTCCGAGAGCTCGCTCAGCACCACCATGGGCGAGCTCGCGAGGTGGGCCTCGATCACGCCGAACATGCCGGTCGAGCCGGCAAAACCGCCCTGGGCCGAGAACACGCCCGGCCTGCCGGTGAGCTTGCCGTACATGTCGGCCATGCACGAGGCGGTCTGCTCGTCGCGCGGCACCACGACCTTGATCTCGTCGTCGCGCCCGTGCAGTGCCTTGAAGATCTCCATCGTCGCCCCGCCCGGCAGCCCGAAGAAATGGGTGATGCCGGCCTCGATCAGGCAGTCGGCGATGCGTTCGGCGGCGGTTTTGTCGCTCATGTTCCCCCCTGTTCGACTGACCGCGCCGGACTTTGCGCCGCCCGCGCCGCGAAGTCGACCGGGCGCCGCGCCGCCGTGCCGGCCCGCGAGCGCCGGCCGGCCGCGACAGTGATGCGCCGGGTTGCCGCCCGGGCGCGGCCGCGGGCCGGAGACATTCGCCGGTATCTTCGCTACCGTGCACCCGACCGGAAAATGTGCACCGCCACGGGAACATCCGTCCGCTTTGCAAATGGAACTCCTGCCGATCGTCAAGGCGCTCGCCCTCGTGGCAACCGCCAACTCCGCGCCCGTCCTCGCCAGGATGATATTGGGCGCGCGCCTGGCAACGCCGCTCGACGGCGGCGCCGTACTCCGGGACGGGCGGCCATTGTTCGGGCCGGCGAAAACGATCCGGGGGATCGCGGCCGCGCTCGCCGCGGCGGCGGCGGTTGCCCCTGTTCTCGGCATCGACTGGACGCTGGGCGTTCTCGCCGGTGCGCTTGCGATGGCGGGCGATCTTTTGTCGAGTTTCCTGAAGCGCCGGCTGGGATTTGCCGTGAGCACCAGGGCGCCGGGGCTCGACTACATCCCCGAATCCCTCATCCCCCTCGTCGTTGTCGGCGTGGAACTGGGGCTGGGCGCGGCCGGCATTTTCGCCGCCACCGCGGCCTTCTGGATCGGGGCGGCGGTCCTTTCGCCGCTGCTCTTTCGCATCGGCCTGCGCGACCGGCCCCACTGAGCGACTGGCGTCTTCAAGCAGGTCCAGGCCAATTGCGCGTGATCCGCCGCGCGCCCGGCCTGGTCGAAATGTCGGCGAATTGTCGATAAATGCGAGCGATCGGCAAAGGAGAATCGGAAGGTCTTGGAGCGAGCCTGCGCAATCGGACCAGACTTGGGAGATTGCGATGGACTGCAGGCACTCGCGTTTTCGCTGGACGCAACTGAAACTCCTCCTGCCGGCCGCTGTTCTCGGCGCGGCACTGGTGGCGGCGCCCGTCACGGTGGCGGGCGTGTCCTGGCTCGGCGCCGATGTCGCGGCCGCGAAGAGCGACAAGAGCAAGGGCAAGGGCGGCGACACGAACAAGGGCGGCAGCACGGACAAGAAGAGCGCGAAGAACGGCTCTTCCGGCGGCCAGGCGCCAGGCGGGGGCGGCGGCGCGAGCGCGCAAGGCGGCGGCGCGAACGCGCAAGGCGGCGGCGGGTCCAGCGCGTGGGGTGGTGGATCGGATCGCGGCGGCTCCGCGAGCGCCCTCGCCTCTCGCAAGCCCAAGCGGTCCGACTGGTCCCGTGAAGGCGGCCAGGAATACCGGGCCGCGGTCGCGGCATGGAAGGAGCCGCGCGGCCAGGGCCGCAAGGCGGTCTCGCCGAACGACGCCTTCCACGAGGAAGAAGAGGCCTGGCACGGCCCGAACACGCTGGTCGGCCAGTACGCTTATGCCAACGACCTGAAGCAGGGCGACCTCGCGAGCCTGCTCAAGTCCTGGAACTCCCTCAACCGCAACGAGCAGGCGTTCCTCAACAATGTGGACAACCTTGCCTCGCTGCCTGGAAAGCAGCTCGCCTACATCCGCGAGAGCATGAACGCGGGCGGGCTGCTCGCCGACTTCGAGGCTCTCGGCGGCGATCCCGACAACCCGCCCACCGACGAGGACCTGATGGCGGCGCAGGACGTGATCGCCGCCCGGGCGGTGCTCGACGCCGAGGCCGTGCTCGCCGCCCAGGAGCTGATCGCATCCGGGCTCTACGAGGAGGGCGATCCCGAATACATCGCCGCGCAGGAGCTCCTCGACGGCTATGAGGACGATCCCCAGGCCGTGATCGACGCCTATGAGGCGGGCGAGCTCACCCCGCAGGAGATCGTCGATGCCTATGAGGGCGATCCCGACGCGGTGATCGACCAGTACAACGCCTGGGACGTCTATCAGACCGCGGATGCGGGCGCGCTCGATGCGTTCCTGGCCGCGAGCGTCAGCTACTCCGGCGACGATGACGCCGAGACCATGGAGAAGCTGCGCCTCCACGTCGACGGCATCATCGCCCTTGGCGATCTCGGCGCCCTGGTGGCCGACGACGACGCGGCGGCCGACGACGAGGTCGTGGCCGACACCGGCGAAGAGGTGGTCGAATAGGCCGCGACCATTGGCACCGACCGGCGGGCGCGCCAGCGTGCCCGCCGGTCCGGCCGTGCCGGCCCCGCGTCGGCGCGCGATGCGATCTGATGGACTCGCATCTCCGATCCAGATCCTCGATGGCGATCTCAATGCTGCATCAACAGGCCGGACATATGAAGGCAACCGATCCGACCATCGCGAAAAGCCATTGCCAACAGGGGGCGTCCACATAGGAATCACGCGAGCATCTTTTGCCGCAAGCCACAAGTCGATGTCGTAAATGCACCGCAAAGCGGACGCTGCTGCCGCCCACGCGGATGTCGTTGATTGACCCGACTCCGCCATTTGATGCCCGGCGTATCTGAGGATCCTCTTGCCCACCATTTGACCTGGATCAAGGAAGTGGGCCGAGTGTTGGAGACAATAGCGGTTCGACACGCCTCTCAAGGACCAACGGCGAATTGCACGCGCTGGCTTGCAACCTCGCCAATTTCCTCCGGACGCTGGCTACGACGGACGGGATCGGGTCATGTTCGCTGACAAGCCTTCGGGACCGGCTGATCAAGACGGGCGCCCGGGTCGTGCGGCACGCCCGCTGCGCCGTCTTCCAGTTCGCCGAGGCGGCACTGCCTCGCGTCGTATTGGCGGGCATCCTCGCTGTGATCAGCGGCCTGCGCGGGCCACCCGCGGTGATGGTGTCCGCATGACCGGTTCCACTGTCAGATCGTCGGCGTGCTTTGTGTCCCCGGCGTCGACCATCCGACACGCCGCACGGGCGCAAACTCGCTTAATCGGCACCTTCGCCGAAAACACAGTCGTTGGAGGGCCTGCAAATCGGAAATCCTGAATAATGTCAGACAGGGGGTCGGCGTGCTCCGCACATTGATTTATTCGAGCCTCGCAACTGTCGCGATGATTGCCATGAACGGCGGGCCGGTCGTTGCTGCCGGAAAGGTGATTGACTGCCCCAACCTGCAAGGCGAACTCGAGACCGGCAATTTCACCTTCAAACCGCTGCTCTTCGGCTATGACGGACACGAAACCGACGCTGGCGGCGAGTTCGAATTCAGGTTCGTCTACCAGGTCACCGTCACCACCTATGACGAAGCCAATCCCGGTGTGCCGGGGGTGGAGGTCTGCAAAAACAATTCCGCCTGGAAGCAGAACTCGCCGATATTGAGCATCAAAAACGAATTCAACCCGGTCCGTCTGGACTATCCCATCGTGGTCAACAATGTGCCGCGCCATTCGAAGATCCACGTCATTTTCTACGCTTCGGAAGAAGACGACTTCAATAGGGATGACAATGCGGACTTCGATCCCGATCCACTCGGCAGCGGCGCGGTGGAGTTCGACGTCTTCGTGAACTCGCATACGGGGCACACCATGGTCGGCTGGCGTACCGGCAAGAAAGACCTCGTGCTCGGCTCCGTCAAACGGCTGGTGGGCGACGGCGAGACCGGCTGGAGCTCAAGCGTCGATGAATTCCGCGCGTTCCTGGAATTCACCGCTCAAATCGTGGCGAACCCGCCGCGTCCACCGGGAAACGTGACGCCGGCCCCCAACCTGCCATCGGTCGGAACACCGCTGAACCCCGGCCCAGGCACACCTGCTCCGAACAAGGAGCCTTTGTGCCGTAACTACGCCTTGAAGGCGGTCGAGTTCAATCAGCAGGCCCTTGCCCTCAACTGCGGCTTTGCGCCGCCGGTATGGAGCAACAACCACCAGATGCATTTCGACTGGTGCATGCATGGGAACAACTCGACCAGCGCCGGCGGGGAGAACACCAAGCGTGCGCAACAGGTCGCGGCCTGCAAGGCCAAGCAGGCGGCCACATTGCCACCGTCGCCTGCGCCATCCCCACCCCCACCGTCCAACGCAGCACAGTTCTGTCAGAGCTATGCGCAAGGGGCGATTGACCAGTATCACAACGCGGTGCAGCGCAACTGCGTGCTGTTCGGGCCGGAGTGGTCGCCCAACTACAACCAGCACTACAATTGGTGTGTGCAAATGTACAATTCCGGACAGTCGCAGGTAGTCATGGCTGGCAGCGCCAAGCGGGCTCAGATGCTGGCCGGCTGTCCTTGAGTTTGCTGCCCTTACTGCCGGGCAGGTCTGCTGCCGGTTTTCTGGACCGCGGTAATCTGGAACATTCCAGCCGAAAAAATGGCTGGACGAGAACCCGTGCAGGTCGCCTATTGGCACTTCTGCGACCTTGTTGACCGCTCCCGTGATGTCGGTGAAGCACCTGAAAGCGGACGCGGAAGCGCGCCTGATCGGCCTCACGATCAATGAGTCCCCAACCTGAGGCCCGTTGAGGATCATCGCACGGCCCCTTCGGGGTTGGGCACAAATCGTCCCCGAATGCGTCGAAAATGCTCGGCGGTGGCCGGCACCGCCTTGCGCTTTTCTCCTGTTCGGCGACGATGTGTGCACCAACGCAGCTCCGTGTGCTGATCCTCAACAGGCCCTGGTTTGAAACCGGTGGTCGTGTCCCGTGGGCACTCGGAGGGGAGCCGGCGCCGACTCCGCTTGAAGGGAAAATGCCCTACCGCGCGAGGTTCGCCCGCCGCTCGAGATAGAACCCGTAGGCGGCCGGCAGCACGCCATGAGGATCGGGATGGCCGAGCCTCAGGGCCGCGCGATAGACCCAGTTGGGGTCGGCCATCAGCTCGCGGCCGATGGCGACGAGGTCGGCGCTGCCCTCGGCGAGGATCGCCTCGGCCTGTTCGGGCTCGGTGATGAAACCGACCGCCATGGTCGCGATCCGGGCGCCTTCGCGCACCGCGCGCGCATACGGCACCTGGAAGCCGGCGCCCGGGTGGGTGCGCCGGAGTGATGCGTTCTCCCTCAAGCCCCCCGACGAGCAGTCGACGAGCTCGATGCCGCTTGCCCTGAGCGCGCGCGCGAGCGCGATCGTGTCCTCGATCTCGATTCCGGCGCCGTCGACCGCCGAGGTGCGGTACCAGACCGGCAGGTCGTCCGGCCAGGCGCCGCGCACCGCCTCGGCCACCTCCAGCGCGAACCGCATCCGCGCCGCGCGGTCGCCGCCATAGGCATCGCTCCTCTGGTTGGCCGCCGGCGAGAGGAACTGGTGGATGAGATAGCCGTGGGCGCCATGGATCTCGACCACCTTGAAGCCGGCGTCACGGGCGCGCCTTGCCGCGTCCGCGAACGCGCCGACCACGCGGTCGATATCGGCCCGGCTCATTTCGACCGGCGCCGGCCAGGTCTCGTCGACCGGGACGGCGCTCGACGAGATCGTCCGCCACGGCGCTTCCGCCTCGCCCTTGGCGATCGGCCGCGCGCCCTCGCGCGGGCGCCGGGCGCTCGCCTTCCTGCCGGCATGGGCAAGCTGGATCGCCGGGATCGCGCCTTGCCCCAGATACATCTCCGCGATCCGGGCAAGACCCGCCGCTTGGGTCTCGTTCCACAATCCGGTGCAGCCATGGGTGATGCGGCCCTCGGGCGAAACCGCGGTCGCCTCGACCATGCCGACCGCGACCCCGCCGAGCGCGACCCTGGCATGGTGCTGATAGTGCCAGTCGGTGACGCATCCGCCCTCGGCCTGATACTGGCACATCGGCGAGACCACCACCCGGTTGCGCAAGCTGAGCGCGCGCTGGGTGAACGGCCTGAAGAGGAAGGGAAGTTCAGCGGTTTTGCTCATCGGCTGGGTTCCGGCGAAGGGGCGCGATGGCCATGGCGCACGCTGGCGCGCGCCGGCATCGGCCCGGCGGTCGGGGCTTGGGGCGCGATCATGCCCGAGGCCGCCCGCGCGGACAATCGGGGCAAGGGCACCCGCGCTTGCGTTGCGGGTGCGGACCGATCCATGCTTGAGCGACCGTTCTGATGCAGGCCGGCCCGACCATGCTCGCGCTTCCGATCCTGCCCACCACCGTCGTCGGCAGCTATCCCCAGCCGGACTGGCTGATCGACCGGGGGCGCCTCGCCCACGCGGTGCCGCGCGTCAGGTCGGACGATCTGTGGCGCGTCGGCCCCGAATGGCTCGCCGCGGCGCAGGATGACGCGGCCCTTCTCGCCATCCGCGACATGGAGCGCGCCGGCATCGACATCATCACCGACGGCGAGGTACGCCGCGAGAGCTACTCCAACCACTTCGCCGGCGCGTTGGCGGGGATCGACCACGACAATCCCGCGACGATCAAGGGCCGGGTCGGCCAGGCCGTCGCGGTGCCACGCGTCATCGGCCCCGTCCGCCGCGAGCGCGCCGTCGAGGTGGGCGCCGTGCGGTTCCTGAGGGCCAGCACCGACCGCGTGATCAAGATGACCGTGCCGGGCCCCTTCACCATGTCGCGCCAGGCCAGGAACGAGCATTACCCGAGCGAGGAGGAGTTCGTCCTCGATCTCGCCGCCGCGGTGAACGAGGAGCTTGTGGCGCTGAAGCAGGCCGGCGCCGACATCGTCCAGATCGACGAGCCGTGGATGCAGACGGCGCCGGAGGCGGCGGCGCGCTATGGCGTGACGGCGCTCGACCGGGCGCTCGCGGGCGTCGCGGGACCCACCGTGGTCCATATGTGCTTTGGCTATTCGCGGTTCGTCTCCGGCAAGGCCGGCTCGGGCTATGCGTTCCTCGGCCCGCTCGCCGATTCCAGCGTCGAGCAGATTTCGATCGAGGCGGCCGAGCCCGGACTCGATCTCGGCGTCCTCGCCGACATCGCGCCGAAAACCGTGATCCTCGGCGTCCTCGATCTCGGTGACCGGACCGTCGAGACGCCCGAAATTGTCGCCGGCCGCATCCGCGCCGGACTCGCCCATGTGCCGGCCGACCGCCTCGTCCCGGCGCCCGACTGCGGCATGAAGTATCTTCCGCGCCCCGTCGCCTTCGCCAAACTCAAGGCTCTGGCCGAAGGCGCCGCCATCGTGCGGGCCGAGATCGGGGTGTCATGAAGGCTGGACAATCCCGTTGAGGGGGCAACGCATGGGAAATCAAGGACTTCACATGTGGCCCGGGTGGAGCGGGAGCGGAACCCGGGACAGCCTGTCGATCGTTCCCCGGATTGCGCTTCGCTCGATCCGGGCTACGAGCCACTGTCGCGCCAGCGGCAAGTGCCTCAATGCACCACCCGGGCGGGCGCGCGCCGCACCGGCCTCGCCGCGACCGGCGCGTTCTCGTCGAACAGTTCGGCGAGCTTGTCGGTCATCGCCCCGCCGAGTTCCTCGGCATCGACGATGGTCACCGCCCGGCGGTAGTAGCGGGTCACGTCGTGGCCGATGCCGATGGCGATCAGCTCGACCGGCGAGCGGGTCTCGATCTCTTCGATCACCGCGCGCAGATGGCGTTCGAGATAGTTGCCGGAGTTGACCGACAGGGTTGAATCGTCGACCGGGGCGCCATCGGAAATCACCATCAGGATGCGCCGCTGCTCGGTCCGCGCCAAGAGCCGGCTGTGGGCCCAGGCGAGCGCCTCGCCGTCGATGTTCTCCTTGAGGAGCCCCTCGCGCATCATCAGCCCGAGGTTGCGCCGTGCCCGGCGCCACGGCGAGTCGGCCGACTTGTAGATGATGTGCCTCAGATCATTGAGCCGGCCTGGCCGGTGCGGCTTTCCGGCCTGGAGCCAGGCCTCGCGCGACTGGCCGCCCTTCCAGGCCCTGGTGGTGAATCCCAGGATTTCGACCTTGACCGCGCAGCGCTCGAGCGTGCGCGCGAGGATGTCGGCGCAGGTCGCCGCGACCATGATCGGCCGCCCGCGCATCGAGCCCGAATTGTCGAGCAGCAGCGTCACCACCGTGTCGCGGAACTCCATGTCGCGCTCGAGCTTGAACGAGAGCGGATGCATCGGATCGGTGACGACGCGCGAAAGCCGCGCCGCGTCGAGAATGCCTTCGTCGAGATCGAAGTCCCAGGACCGGTTCTGCTGCGCCATCAGCCGGCGCTGCAGCCGGTTGGCGAGCCGGGCGACAACCCCCTGGAGCGAGATCAGCTGCTTGTCGAGATAGTTCCGGAGGCGGTCGAGTTCCTCGGCATCGCACAGGTCCTCCGCCGACACCTCCTCGTCGAACCTGGCCGTGAACACCTTGTAGGCGGGCTCGCGCGGCGCGTTCGACATGTCGCCGCCCGGGTGCCAGGGCTGATCGCTCTCCGGCGCTTCCTCGCCCTCGCCCTCGAGCTCGCGCTCGAGCTGCTCGAGGTCGAGACCGTCCTCTGAATCGGCATCCTCGACGCCTTCGCGCGAGTCCGCGTCCATGGCATCTTCCGAATCCCGGGCCTCGCCCTCGGTGCCCTCGGCCGACTCGCCGGTGGAGTCCTCGGCCTCCTCGCCGTCGTCGCCCTGGCCGTCGGCCTCGTCGCCCATCTCGTCGCCCATGTCGAGAGCGTCGATCATCGCCGTAACCAGACGGGCGAAGCGTTCCTGGTCGTGCACGTTGCCCGCCAGGTCGGCGATCTGGTCGGCGGCCTTGTCCAGCACCCACGGGCGCCACAGATCGACCAGCCGGCGGGCGCATTCCGGCGGCTTGGCGCCGGTCAGCGCCTCGCGCACGATCAGCGCCAGCGCATCGGCGATCGGCGCCTCGTCGCGATGGCTGATCTCGTTGAAATTGGAGCGCGAACAGTGATCCTCGACCCGCGCCGCCAGGTTCTCCGCGCATCCCGGCATCGCGAGCGCGCCGATGGCCTCGACCCGCGACTGCTCGACCGCGTTGAAGACCGCCCGCGCGCCCTGGCCGCGCGGCCTCAGCCGGCCGTGGAGCTCGGCGTCGTGGCCGGCGAGTCTCAGCGCGATCGAGTCGGCATGGCCGCGCAGCACCGCGACATCGTGCCGCGACATCGCCCGCGGCGGCTCCGGCAGCCGGACCTGATGGCCGGAAATGCCGGGGCGCTCATTACCGTAGGCGACTTCGATCTCCGGATCGCCCGCGATCGCGCGGGTGGTGGCGACCACGACGTTCTTCAGCGTGGTATTCGGGCTTTCGCGCGGCTCGTTCGCCATCGCCGGGACTCAGTTGAGCACGATGTTCGCGGCCGATTCCGTCAGCTCCTCGCCGAAGCAGCGCTGGTACAGCTCGGCCACCACCGGCCGCTCCAGCTCGTCGCACTTGTTGAGAAACGTGACCCGGAAGGCAAAGCCGGTATCGCGGAAGATTTCCGCGTTTTCCGCCCAGGTCAGCACCGTGCGCGGGCTCATGACCGTCGACAGGTCGCCGTTCATGAACGCGTTGCGGGTCAGGTCGGCGACCCTGACCATCTGGCTGATGGTCCTGCGCCCCTCCTCTGAGTCGTAGCTCTTGGCCTTGGCGAGGATGATCGAGGCTTCGACGTCATGGGACAGATAGTTGAGCGTGGTCACGATCGACCACCGGTCCATCTGGCCCTGGTTGATCTGCTGGGTGCCGTGGTAGAGGCCGGTGGTGTCGCCGAGCCCGACCGTGTTGGTGGTCGCGAACAGGCGGAAAGCCGGGTGCGGACGGATCACCTTGTTCTGGTCGAGCAGTGTCATCCGGCCGGAGACCTCGAGAACGCGCTGGATCACGAACATGACGTCCGGCCGGCCGGCGTCGTATTCGTCGAACACGAGGGCGGTGTTGGACTGCAGCGCCCACGGCAGGATGCCCTCGCGGAACTCGGTCACCTGCTTGCCGTCGCGCACCACGATGGCGTCCTTGCCGACGAGGTCGATGCGGCTGATGTGGCTGTCGAGATTGACGCGCACGCACGGCCAGTTGAGCCGGGCCGCGACCTGCTCGATATGGGTCGATTTGCCGGTCCCGTGATAGCCCTGGATCATCACCCGGCGATTGTGGGCAAAGCCCGCCAGGATCGCGAGGGTGGTCTGGCGGTCGAAGACATAGTTCTCGTCGAGATCGGGAACATACTCATTGGCCTGGGTGTAGGCCGGCACTTCGATGTCGGCATCGATTCCGAACAGCTGCGCGACCGAAATCTTGATGTCCGGCAGCGGGGCCGCACCATGTTCATGCGTCTGCGTCATGCGTCTTGTTTCCTTGGTGCGATGGCGCCTTGGACGGTGGGCGGTCGCGTCAGAACTAGCAGAATCCGGCGCCGCGAAGATAGCGGTAGGCCTTGATGATCTCGACGAGACGATGCTCCGCGTCGCGGGTTCCGCCATTGGCATCGGGATGATGCCGTTTCACCAAGATCTTGTACTGGGCCTTGATTTCGCGACTCGAGGCGCCCGCGTCAAGTCCCAGCGTATCGAGAGCCTTGCGCGCGGCATTGCCGACGATGCGCCGGGCGGCGCGCGGGCGCGCGTCCGGCGAGGCTCCGAACAGGCCGAACGGGTCGAAATTTCCGGCCCTGCCGGCGGCGGAGGGGCGCGCTGCCGGCGCCGTTGCGCCGCGCGCGCCGAGCTTCCAGGTCGGCCGGTGGCCGGTCACGGTCTCGCGCTGATAGCGCGCGACGTCGTCGGCTCCCATGCCGTCGAAATAATTATAGCTGCGGTTGTACTCGCGCACGTGGTCGACGCAGAATCCCAGATATTCGCCCTCGTGCTTGCGCCCCTTGGGCGCGCGATGGGTGGCCGCGCGCTGACACCCCGGCCACTGGCAGCGCGGCCCCTCGGGCTCGCTCTTGCGCGGCCTGATCCGGATCTGGTCGAAATATTTCGAGTCTGCGTTCACGGATGGATTATGGTGCTTCGCGCCGGGCTCGGCAACGCGCCACGGCGGCTGAAACGGAGTTTTGTCGGGCGAATGACGAAGGGCACCATCGCGGCGGCGATCGAGCGCAAACTCCGCGCCGGCCTTGGACCAGACCATGTCGAAATTGTCGATGAATCGGACCGCCACCACGGCCATGCTGGCTGGCGGGAGGGCGGCGAGACCCACTTCCGCGTCACCGTCGTCTCCGCCGCCTTCGCCGGCACATCGCGCATCGAGCGCCACCGGATGGTGAACCGGATCCTCGCCGGCGAGCTCGCCGGGCCGGTTCACGCCCTCAGCGTGAGGGCGCTGACGCCGGACGAGGCCGGGGCCGGGGGAAAGTGAGGCGGATCGGCCTACTGCAGAATCCTCGGCACCGAGAACTCGCCGTGCCGGATGCGCCGCGGCAGCCCGGCCACCATCTCCGCCACCTTGTCGGCGCCCATGTTCTCGACGAGGTCGGCGAGCGCGGCGTAGATCGCGGCCGAGGCGACGACTTCCGGCTCGATGCCGGCGTCGTTGGCGTCCGACCACGCCGACAGAATATGCTCGAGCGCCGCGCGCTTGCGCTCTTCGAGCCCGTGCTGGTCGACTGTTTCAGGCTCGGTGATCAGCGGGATCATGGCGAAAGCGGCACCAGGCTGGTGAACACGGACCTCCGCTTCTAGCACACCATGGGCCGGCCTGAAGCGGCACTGTCGTGAAAGGTTAACCCGGACATCTCACACCGTCACCGGCGTCACGGAGCCGGCGCCGCCCGGGGCTCACTGACCGCCGCCGCCCGCCTCGCCCGCGTCGTCGCTCCCGTCCGTCCCGTCCGCCCCAACCGTCCCGTCCGCCTCGTCCGGCGTGACCACGAGCGACACGGTAAGCTCGCTCGCGATCTGCGCGCCCTCGGTCAGGAACCGGTTCTCGGCGGTCTTGGCCGATGCGGTGCAGCTCGAATAGGTGCGCCGATAGCCGCGATAACCGGTGTTGAACGCCGCGATCAGGCGGGCACGGAACTGGCCGGGCGGGTCCTCGACCTCGAGCAGCTCCAGCATCTTCTCGCGCCACAGCTGGCCTTCGTCGGCGCCGCAGATGTCGCGCAAATGGTGGATGACGCCGAGAATTTCGGCGAGCCGCAGCAATTGGTCGCCATAGCTCTTGTCGGTGGTCTGCGCCGCCGCCCCGGTGCCGGCGGCGAGCCAGACCGCCACCAGCGCGCCGGCGACGGCACTCCGTCCCGCGACGGCCCTCATGCCAGCACCTCGCCGCGCGCGATCCGGCCCACCAGCTCCTCGGTTCCCGGGGTCAGCTCGCGGCCGGCCAGCGCATCGCGCGCCACCCATTCGGCCTCCGCCGCGTCGTCGCCGGCGGCGAGCTTGCCGCCCGCCATGTGGGCGACGAACACCGCGAGCACGAAATGGCGCTCGATCCGCCCCTCCGCGTCCGGACGGATGACGTCGATGACGCTCGCGAGCCGCTCGAGCGTGATCTCGAGCCCGGTCTCCTCGCGCACTTCCCGGATCGCCGCCTCGGTGAGGGTCTCGCCAAGCTCGACCAGCCCGCCCGGCAGGCTCCACACACGGGGCGGTCTGGCTCTCCTGACCAGAAGAACTTCGCCTTCGCGGGCGATATAGGCACTGACCCCGATCAGCGGCCTTGAAGGGTATCGGCGCGGATCATCGGCGCTCACGTCGCCACCGTCCACCGGCTGCCGCGCGTTCCGCGGTCACGAGCGCCCGTAGAGCTGGCACTGGCCGGCGACATAGCCGTTGATGGTCGAGACCGGACTGAACGCATGGGTGACGCAGCGCGCCTCGGACTCGCAGGTCCGCTGACACAGGGATTCGGTCGTGCTGTAGACCTTGTAGCTCGTCAGCCCCTCGGTGGTGACCGGCCCGGTTCCGGTGGCGCCCGCCGGCGGCGGCGCCATCTCGAGCCCGTTCACCATGCGCGATCCGCCCGGAAGCGTGCCCGAGCCCTGACAGCCCGCGAGCGCCATCGCCGCCAGCACCACGACCGCGGTCCGAAACGTCATTCCCAGCACCTCCATCGCGCCTGTCTGCCGGGTTCGGCTGATTCTGTGACACCACCCAATCTTAACATGGCCGGGGATCGGGCGCGCCCCATTTGCCCGGCCGAACCGCCGGGACGGGGTTACAGCACCTTGCCGGGGTTGAGAATACCCTTGGGGTCGAGGGCCTGCTTGATCGACCGCATCACGTCGAGCCCCACCGGATCGGCGCTCGCGGCGAGGGCGTCGCGCTTGATCCGGCCGATCCCGTGTTCGGCGCTGATCGAGCCCGCCATGGCGATGACGATAGCGTGCACCACGTCGTTCATCGCATCCCAGTTTTCAAGAAACGCTTGCTTGTCCATCCCCTCTGGCTGGGTCACGTTGAAATGGATGTTGCCGTCGCCGATATGGCCGAACGGCACCGGCCGCGCGCCCGGAACGAGGCGGGTGACGGCGCGGGTGGCCTCCTCGATGAAGGCGGGGACCATCGCGACCGGGACCGAGACGTCGTGCTTGATGCTGCCGCCCTCGTCCTTCTGGACCTCGACCACGAGGTGGCGGAGTCGCCACAAGTCGGCGGCCTGGGCCATCGACCGGGCGATCGCGGCATCGCGTACGATCCCGTCACCGGCCGCCTCGGCGAGCACCGCTTCCAGCGCCTCGGCGAGCGCCGCCTCGCCTTGCGCGGAGGCGAGTTCGACCAGCGCGTACCACTCCGCCGGCTCGCCGAGCGGGTCGCGCTCGCCCGGCCGGTGCTTGAACACGAGCTCGAGCCCGAAGCGCGGCAGCAGCTCGCAGCTCGTCACCACGCCGCCGCCCGCCTCGAGCCGGCGCAGCAGAGCGACGGCGCCGGCCGGGTCGTGGAGCGCGACAAAGGCCGCGACGCTGGAGCGCGGGCGCGCGAACATCCTCAGCGCCGCCGCGGTGATGATCCCGAGCGTTCCCTCCGAGCCGACGAACAGATCCTTGAGGCTGTAGCCGGTGTTGTCCTTCCTGAGCCGCTTGAGACCGTTCCAGACCCGTCCGTCCGCCAGCACCACCTCGAGCCCCAGCGTCAGCTCGCGCGCATTGCCATAGGCCAGAACCGCCGTTCCGCCGGCATTGGTCGCGAGGTTGCCGCCGATCTGGCACGAGCCCTCGGCGCCGAGGCTCAGGGGGAACAGCCGGCCTGCCTCCTCGGCGGCCTTCTGGATGTTCTGAAGGATGACTCCCGCCTCGGCGATGATCGCGTTGGTCGCGGCGTCGACCTCGCGGATGCGGTTGAGGCGCGCGAGCGAAACCACGACCTCGTTTCCGGTCTCGAATGGCGACTGGCCGCCGACCAGCCCGGTATTGCCCGACTGGGGCACGATCGCGGTCGAGGTTTCGCTCGCGAGCGCCATCACCGCGCTCACCTCCTCTGTCGTCCCCGGCCTCAGCACCATCGCCGCGCGGCCGTGGAACAGCTCGCGCGGCTCGCTCAGATAGGGCGCCATGTCGGCCGCATCGGTGAGCGCGTGGCGCGCGCCGACGATCGCGGCGAACCGGCGGCGGGCCTCGTCCGAGGGCGCCGCGAACCGCGCCGCCTCGGGGTCGGTTGCCCGCGCGCTCATGGCGGATGCTCCGTGGCGGCGGCGGGCCGGCGCGGCGCCGCGGCGCGGGCGAGCCGGTCGTTGATCGCCTCGCCGAGCCCGGCGTCCGGGATCGGCATCACCGCGGCCGCCCCGATGCCCATCTCGTCGAGCCGGCGAAGCCCGGAATAGAGATTCGCTGCCGCTTCGACGAGATCGCCCGCCGGCGACAGGTTGCAGAAGGGCGCGGTCCCGGGCGGCGGCGGGCCGAACGCGATCAGGACTTCGCCCGCGCGCGCCCCCCGAGCGTTGAGACGCAGCCGCGCGCGCGGCGCATAGTGGCTTTCAAGCTGACCCGGCGCCACGACCGCGTCGCCGGCCGCGCGTTCGAGGCGGCATCCGAGCACGGCCTCGATCCGGGCTGTCTCGATCGCGCCCGCGCGCAGAAGCTGCGGCGCCGCCCCGGTCGTCACCCGCACGATCGTCGACTCGATCCCGTGCCGCGCCGGCCCGCCGTCGAGAACCATGGCGACGGCGTCGCCGAGATCTGCCGCCACATGGGCTGCCGTCGTCGCACTCACCTGGCCGGAGAGGTTGGCGCTGGGAGCCGCCACCGGTACGCCGGCGGCCGCGATGAGGGCGTGCGCCACCGGCGCCGCCGGCACCCTGAGCGCGATGGTCGCGAGCCCCGCCGTCGCGAGGTCGCAGACCGGGCAGTCCGCGCGCTTCTCCACCACCAGCGTCAGCGGTCCTGGCCACAACGCCGCGCCCAGCGCCTCCGCCTGCTGGCCGAAATCCCCGAGCGCCAGCGCCGCGTCCATGTCGGCGAGGTGAATGATCAGCGGATTGAAGCGCGGCCGCCGTTTGGCCGCGAAGATGCGCGCGACCGCCTTGCCGTCGAGGGCATTGGCGCCGAGGCCGTAGACGGTCTCGGTCGGAAATGCGATGAGCTCGCCCCGGCGCAGCGCCGCCGCCGCCTCGGCGATCGCGGCGGCATCGGCCCCGCGAACGCGCGGCCCCCGCGGCTGGTGATCTCTCGCCCTGGCGGCCCTGCGCATTGACCTGAAGTCCTTGAAGGATAATGTCCCGCGAAGTGATGGCACCGGCGGGCCCCCGCAGGCAAGCGCGGACCGGCGGCCGGTTCTCGAGGTTGGTCATGGCTTTCACCGCGCCCGTTGCCGACATTTCCTTCGCGCTTCGCCACCAGACCGACTTCCCGGCGCTCATGGGTGAGGGGCGCTTTGCCGATCTGGGCGCGGACACGCTGGAGGCGGTGCTGGGCGAGGCCGGGCGCTTCGCGTCGGATGTCGTCGCGCCGCTCAACCGCACCGGCGATCTCGAGCCCGCCCGGCTTCAGGATGGCGCCGTCGTCACCCCGCCGGGATTCGCCGAGGCTTACCATGCCTGGTGCGAGGGCGGCTGGATGGGGCTCGCCGCCGACCCCGAAGCCGGCGGCCAGGGTCTTCCCTATGCCGCCAACGCCGCGGTCGCGGAGATGATCAACGCCGCCTCGCTGTCGTTTTCGCTGTCGATCCTGCTCACCCAGGGCGCGGCCTCGGCCCTCGCCACCCACGCCAGCGCCGAGCTCGGAACGCGCTACCTGCCGAAAATGATCTCGGGCGAGTGGACCGGCACCATGAACCTCACCGAGCCGCAGTCGGGCTCGGACCTCGCCAGCATCCGCACCCGCGCGGTGCCGGACGGGGCCGGCGCCTACCGGATCACCGGGCAGAAGATCTTCATCACCTATGGCGATCACGAATGGACGGCCAACATCATCCACCTCGTGCTCGCCCGGCTTGCGGACGCGCCGGCCGGCACGGGCGGCATCTCGCTGTTCCTGGTGCCGAAGCGCCTCGTGGACGCCGACGGCGAGCCGGGCGAGCGCAATGACCTCAGGGCGCTCCGGCTCGAGAACAAGCTCGGGATCCACGGAAGCCCCACCTGCGTCATGTCCTATGGCGAGAGCGGCGGCGCGGTCGGCTATCTCGTCGGCGAGGAGAACCGTGGCCTTGCCGCCATGTTCACGATGATGAACCTCGCCCGTCTGATGGTCGCCATCCAGGGCGTCGGCATTGCCGAGCGGGCGACCCAGCAGGCGATCGCTTACGCAAACCAGCGCGTGCAGGGCCGGGGCGTGGGCGACCCGGTCGACGTGTCGGTCCCGATCGCCCGCCACCCCGACGTCCACCGCATGCTGACCGAGATGCGGGCCCAGACCGCCGCCGCGCGGGCCATCTGCCTCAACGCCGCCGTCGCCTTCGACCTGGCCTCGCACGGCGCAGGCGAGCAGGCGCGCCGCGCCGCCCGGGCGCGCAACGAACTCCTGACCCCGATCGCCAAGGCCTACGCCACCGACATCTCGGTCGAGGTCGCCTCCACCGGCATCCAGGTCCATGGCGGCACCGGCTACATGGAGGAGACCGGCGCCGCCCAGCATCTGCGCGATGCCCGCATCCTGCCGATCTACGAGGGCACCAACGGCATCCAGGCGATCGACCTCGTGCTGCGCAAGGTGGTCCGCGACGGCGGCGAGGCCGCCAGCGCCCTGATCGCCGAGCTCCGCGCCATCGCCGCCGAGGCCATGGCCGCCAACGAGCCGCTGCTCGGCCCGCTCGGCGACCGCCTGGGCGGCGCGCTCGACGATCTCGCCGCCGCCACCCGCTGGATCGTGAACGCCGCGCCCGGCGACAGCGAGGCCGTTCTTGCCGGCGCCACCGCCTATCTCAGGCTGTTCGCGCTCGCCGCCGGCGGCGGCTTTCTCGCCCGCGGCGCGCTGGCGGCGGCGCGGGGAGACTATGACGGCCCGGACCGCGATGAGCGCATTCTGCTCGCGCGGATTTTCGCCGAGACCGCGCTCGGCGCCACCGCCGGTCTCAGCCGCGCCGTCACCGAGGCCGGCACCGCGCTCGGCCTTTACGAGCTGCCGGCGGCTGGCCGGTAGGTTGAGGATCAGTGGTCAAAACAAAGCTGTCCGGGATGACGATTGGATTGGAAATCTTGGGTCCTTTCATGCTGAAACCAGGATTCCGCGCAAGCTGAATGTGATCGCACTCCGATGACGACCCTTTACATCACCCACGAGGCGTTCCTCGCCCATGCGGGCCCGCCCGGCCATCCCGAGCGCCCGGACCGGCTGCGCGCCATCGCGCGCGCGGTTGACGGCGAGCCGGGGCTGAACCTCGCGCGCCTCGAGGCGCCCATCGCCGATTTCGAGGCCATTACCCGGGTCCACGGGCCGGCCTTCGTCGAACGACTGCGCAAGGCCGAGCCCGAGACCGGGATTGTCGCCATCGATGCCGACACCTATCTCTCTGCCGGCAGCGTCGAGGCTGCCCGCCGCGCCGCCGGCGCCGCCATTCTGGCGGTGGACCGGGTGATCGCCGGCGAGGCGGACAATGCGTTTTGCGCCGTGCGTCCGCCCGGCCATCACGCCGAGAGCGCCCGCGCCATGGGGTTCTGCCTGTTCAACTCCGCCGCGATTGCCGCCGCCCATGCCCGCGCGGTTCACGGTCTTGCGCGGGTCGCGATTGTCGATTTCGATGTCCACCACGGCAACGGCAGCCAGGAGATCTTCTGGCGCGAACCGGCGGTGCTCTACGCATCGACCCACCAGATGCCGCTTTATCCGGGGACCGGTGCCGCGTCCGAGACCGGCGCCGGCAACATCTTCAATGCGCCGCTGAGACCGGGCGACGGCGGCGCGGCATTCCGGGCGGCGATGAACCATACGATCCTGCCCGCGGTCGACCGGTTCGCCCCCGAGCTCGTCGTCGTCTCGGCCGGCTTCGACGCTCATCTGCGCGACCCGCTGGCCCAGCTCGAGCTCACCGAGACCGACTTCGCCTGGGCGACCGGCAAGCTGGTCGCGCTGGCCCGGACCCATGCCTCGGGCCGCCTCGTCTCGCTGCTTGAAGGCGGCTACGACCTGACCGGGCTTGCGCGCTCCGTCGTCGCCCATCTCCAGGTGCTGGTGGCCGGCTGATGGCGGGGCGAGGACCGATCGCCGGCGCGGGACGGCTTGGATGACCGGCTCCGCGCCCTGCGGCGACGCGCCCTCCGTGTGGGTTCTGATATTTGGCGACGGGACGCCGAGGCGCGCATTCTGGACGGCCATCGTGGTCGGCACGCTCCTCACCATGATCAACCATGGCGATCTCGTCATCGCCGGAACAGTGCCACCCATGGCGAAGGTCGCATTGACCTATCTCGTGCCGTATTGTGTCGCCACATGGGGGGCGGTGTGCGGCAAGCGCGCGCTTTTGATGCGTGGGACCGCGCGCCAGGGTGAGCCGCCACCGGGCGGGAAAGGACGGTCTTTCGGATGAGCGAGCCAGCGGGCGAGCATGCCGACATCGAGGAGATGACGTTCGAGGTTGCCCTGAGGGAGCTCGAGCAGATCATCGAGCGGCTCGAGTCCGGCGACATCGAGCTCGAGGAGTCGATTGCCAAGTACGAACGCGGGCAAGCGCTCAAGACGCGGTGCGAGGAGCTGCTCAAGCAGGCCGAGGCGCGGGTCGAGAAGATCACGCTCGGTGCCGACGGCAGGCCTGTCGGCACCGAGCCGCTCGATGTCGAGGAGAATTGAGACCGGCGCGAGTCACCGTCGCGGGGCGGGCCGGACATGTTATAAATGGCCCGGGATGCTGCGCCGCCCGGCCGGCCGGCGAGGGGGCCAACTCGAGACAATGATGAGCGAAACACCACTGCTTGACCGAATCGGCGCGCCCGCCGACCTGCGCCTCATGGACGAGCGCGACCTGCGCCAGGTGGCCGACGAGCTGAGGGCCGAGACCATCGATGCCGTTTCGGTGACCGGCGGCCACTTGGGTGCCGGCCTTGGCGTCGTCGAGCTCACCGTCGCGCTCCACTATCTGTTCGACACCCCGCGCGACCGGCTGATCTGGGACGTCGGCCATCAGGCCTATCCGCACAAGATCCTGACCGGCCGGCGCGCGCGCATCCGCACGCTGAGGCAGGGCGGCGGCCTGTCCGGCTTCACCCGCCGGTCCGAGAGCGAGTTCGACCCGTTCGGCGCCGCCCATTCCTCGACCTCGATTTCATCCGCCCTCGGCATGGCGGTGGCCCGCGACCTGGCGGGCTCGGATCACAACGTGATCGCGGTCATCGGCGACGGCGCCATGAGCGCCGGCATGGCCTATGAGGCGATGAACAACGCGGGCTCGCTTGGCTCGCGGCTGATCGTGATCCTCAACGACAACGACATGTCGATCGCGCCGCCGGTCGGCGCCATGAGCGCCTATCTCGCGCGCCTGATCTCCGGCGGCACCTACCGCTCGCTGCGCGAGGTGGCCAAGAATATCGCCCATCACCTGCCGCGGTCGCTCGGGGAGAAGGCCGCCCGCGCCGAGGAGTTCGGCCGCGGCTTCTGGACCGGCGGCACCCTGTTCGAGGAGCTGGGCTTTTACTATGTCGGCCCGATCGACGGCCACAATCTCGACCATCTGGTGCCGGTCCTGCGCAATGTCCGCGACCTCCGGAACGGGCCGGTCCTTGTTCATGTCGTGACCCAGAAGGGCAAGGGCTACGCGCCGGCCGAGAAGTCCGCCGACAAGTATCACGGCGTCAACCGCTTCGACGTGGTGACCGGGACCCAGGCCAAGCCCAAGCCCAACGCGCCGAGCTACACCGGCGTCTTCGCCTCGAGCCTGATCGAGGCCGCCCGCAGGGACGAGCGCATCGTCGCGATCACCGCCGCGATGCCGTCCGGCACCGGCCTCGACAGGTTCGCCGAGGTGTTCCCGGACCGCGCCTTCGATGTCGGCATCGCCGAGCAGCATGGCGTCACCTTCGCCGCCGGCCTCGCGACCGAGGGCTACCGCCCGTTCTGCGCCATCTATTCGACCTTCCTCCAACGCGCCTACGACCAGGTGGTCCACGACGTCGCGATCCAGGGTCTGCCGGTGCGCTTCGCCATCGATCGCGCCGGCCTCGTCGGCGCCGACGGCGCGACCCATGCCGGCTCGTTCGACGTGACCTACCTTTCGACCCTGCCGGGCTTCACCGTCATGGCGGCCGCCGACGAGGCCGAGCTCGCCCGCATGGTGGCGACCGCGGCGGTCCACGACTCCGGGCCGATCGCCTTCCGCTATCCGCGCGGCGAAGGCGTCGGGATCGACATTCCGGCCGATCCAGAGCCGCTGGAGATCGGCCGTGGCCGCATCCTGCGCGACGGCGGCGCGGTCGCGCTCTTGAGCCTCGGCGGCCGGTTGCATGAGTGCCTCGCCGCCGCCGACCGGCTCCAGGCCTTCGGCCTTGCGACCACGGTCGCCGACGCCCGCTTTGCCAAGCCGCTCGACCGCGATCTCATTCTCGACCTTGCGCGCCGCCACGAGGTGCTGATCACCATCGAGGAAGGCTCGGTCGGCGGGTTCGCCGCCCACGTGATGAAGCTGCTGGCGGACGAGGGTGCGTTCGATGCCGGCCTCAGGATCAGGCCGATGCTGCTGCCGGACCGGTTCATCGACCACGACAGGCCCGAGACGCAATATGCGCAAGCCGGCCTCGACGCCGCGGCGATCGTCGCCACCGCGCTCGGTGCCCTCGGGATCGAGGCCGGACAGGCGCTCGGTGAAGGTGCCTGACGGGCGGCTGAGGCTCGACCGGCTGCTCGCCGAGCGCGGCCTCGCCCGCAGCCGCGCCCATGCCGCCGATGCCATCCGCCGCGGCGCGGTGCTCGTGGCCGGCGAGCCGGCGCGAAGGCCCGGCCTTCTGGTCGCGGCCGACGCCGATATCGAGCTCGACCCCGAAATCGGCAAGGAGGTCTCGCGCGCCGGCGCCAAGCTCGCCCATGGCCTCGGCCATTTCGGCATCGATCCCAAGGGGCTCGTCTCACTCGATCTCGGCGCCTCGACCGGCGGCTTCACCCAGGTGCTCCTGGAGCGTGGCGCCGCCCGGGTCTATGCCGTCGATGTCGGCGCCGGCCAGCTCGATCCCGGCATCGCGGCCGATCCCCGCGTCGTCAATCTGGAGCGCACCGATGCGCGAAACCTCACCACCGATCTGGTACCGGAGCCGGCCGGCCTCATCGTCGCCGATGTGAGCTTCATCAGCCTTCAAAAGGCGTTGCCGGCGGCGCTCGCTCTGGCGGCTGCGGGCGCATCACTGGTGGCGCTGGTAAAGCCACAGTTCGAGCTCGGGCCCGGCGCGGTCGGCAGGACCGGCGTTGTGCGCGACCCCGATCTGATCGCCGGCGCGGTGGCGCGCATCACCGGCTGGCTCGTCGCGCGGGGCTGGACCGTGCGGGCGACGACACCGGCGCCGATCGCCGGCAAGGCCGGCAACAGCGAACGCCTGATCGCGGCGATGCGCGCGGACCACCGGTAACCATGGCTTCGATGCTCGACATCGGGCGCTACGCCACCGCCCAGGCGACGAGGGTGGTCTGGTATCTCGGCCACCGCGCGCTGGCGCGGCGGATCGGCCACGAGGTGGCGCCGCGGCCGCCGCGACCGCCCGGCGCGCCGAGGCGGCCGGCGCCGTCGTTCAACGAACTTCTGGTTGATGTCGCGGCGCTGTTCCGGCGCGATGGAGACAACGTCGCCGCGGGACTCTATCCGGTGCCCGACGACGGCGACGGCGGCTGGCCCGACCGGATGCGACGGTTGCGCGTGTTCCTCGCCGATGTCGGCCCGGCGCGGGCGAGGCGGGCCGGCGCGGGGCGCACCGATGTCGCGGCGCTGCCGGGGGCGGGCGGCCTGCCGGACTACTATCTCCACGACTTCCATTTCCAGGATGGCGGCTACCTGACCGAGGCCTCGGCGCGGCTCTACGACACCCAGGTCGAGACCCTGTTCCTCGGCGCCGCCAACGCCATGCGGCGCCAGGCGCTGGTCCCGCTCGTCCGCCATTTCGCCCATGTCGACCAGCGCCGCGCCCGGCTCCTCGACATCGGCTGCGGCACCGGGCGCTTCCTTCACCTGGCCAGGCAGGCGCTGCCGGCGATCGAAGCGGTCGGCGTCGATCTCTCCGGGGCCTATCTGGGTGAAGCCGCGCGCCTGCTCGGGCCCCGGCGCGGGGTCCAGCTCATCGAGGCGCCGGGCGAGGCGCTGCCGCTCGGCGACAGGAGCATCGATGCCGCCACGGCGATCTTCGTCTTTCATGAACTCCCGGCCGAAATCCGCCGTCTTGTGGCCGCCGAAGCCGCCCGGGTGCTGAAGCCCGGCGCGCCGTTCGTCCTCGTCGACTCGCTCCAGACCGGCGACCGGCCGGACTGGGACGGCATCCTCGATGGCTTCGGGCGCTCGTTCAACGAGCCCTATTACCGGAGCTATCTCGAGGACGACTTGGAGGAATGCTTCGCGGATGCCGGCCTCGCCCTCACCGCCTCGTGGCAGGCGTTCCTCGCCAAGGTGATGGTGTTCGCGAATCGATACTGAGTCACCCCACCTGCGCCCGATGGCGCAGGAAATGGTCGGCCAGCACCAGCGCCATCATCGCCTCGCCGACCGGCACCGCGCGGATGCCGACGCAGGGGTCGTGCCGGCCCGTGGTCGAGATCTCGGTCTCGTTGCCGGCCGTGTCGATGGTGCGCCGCGGGGTCAGGATCGACGAGGTCGGCTTGACCGCGAACCGCGCCACCACCGGCTGGCCGGTCGAGATGCCGCCGAGGATGCCGCCGGCGTTGTTGGAGAGGAACACCGGCCGCCCGTCCGGCCCGGCGCGCATCTCGTCGGCGTTCTCCTCGCCGGTGAGCCCGGCCGCGGCCATGCCGGCGCCGATCTCGACTCCCTTGACCGCGTTGATCGACATCATCGCCGCGGCGAGGTCCTGGTCGAGCTTGCCGTAGACCGGCGCCCCGAGGCCCGGCGGAACACCCTCGGCCACGACCTCGACCACCGCTCCGATCGACGAGCCCGCCTTCCTGATGCGGTCGAGATAGCCCGCCCATTCATCGACGATTCCGGCGTCGGGGGCGAAGAACGGGTTGCGGCCCACCTCCTCCCAGTCCCAGCGCGCGCGGTCGATCTCATGGGCGCCGATGGCGACCAGCGCGCCGCGGATGGTGACGCCCTCCAGAACCTTGCGCGCGATCGCGCCCGCCGCCACCCGCATCGCCGTCTCGCGCGCCGATGACCTGCCGCCGCCGCGGAAGTCGCGGATGCCGTATTTGGCCACATAGGTGTAGTCGGCATGGCCCGGCCGGAACGCGTTGGCGATGTTGGAATAGTCCCTTGGGCGCTGGTCGACGTTGGCGATCTCGAGCGCGATCGGCGTTCCGGTTGTCACCTGCCGGCCGGCCCCGTTCTCCATCACGCCCGACAGGATGCGCACCTCGTCGGGCTCCTTCCTCTGGGTGGTGAAGCGCGACTGGCCGGGCCGCCGGCGGTCGAGCTCGACCTGGATGTCGGCTTCGGTGAGCTCGATCAGCGGCGGGCAGCCGTCGATGACGCAGCCGATCGCCGCCCCGTGGCTCTCGCCCCAGGTTGTGACGCGGAACAGATGGCCGAACGTGTTGTGCGACATGGGTTCTGTCGTCGCAGAGCCGGCGCGCCCGCGCAAGAGGCAACGGGGAGCGGGCCGGCGCCGATTGCGGCCGCAGGCCGCCAGGAAACAGGATCCCCCCTCTCTCCATCGATGACCGTCCGCTGTCGCAATTGCGGCGGGCCGGCACAAACATTCCTTCGAGATTCCGCGAAATCGTCAGCCCCGCGCCGCATCGCGCGGCCAAGCTTCACCCCGCCGATGGCCGACAAACACGGACGCCGCTGGCGAGGATCAGTCAAACCGAGTGGAGTGCATCATGGTGAGATTTGCGACTTACGGCTTTGCCGCGGCCCTTGTTGGCGCGGCCACCGTGGCCAATGCCGAGAGCCTGACCGGCACGGTCCAGAGCTTCGACGAGGCCGAGCAGGTGATCGTCATCGAGGACGGCCGCAGCTTCCTCGTTCGCCCGGGGCTCGACACCACCGGGCTCGAGCCCGGGACCAAGGTCACGCTCAATGTCGAGCAGGTCGGCGACCAGGCGGTCGTCACCGAAATCCGGACCAACTGATCCGCCGGCGTCGCGGCCGGATCGGGGCCGGCGCGCGCCGCGCGCCGGCCCTTATTCATGATGCCCTTGCGGCCCAAGGCCGCCAGAATTCAAGCCGCCCGCCTCAAATCCACTCCACCGTGCCGCCCTCCAGCCGCATGAACCGCTTCTGCGGCACCTTGAGCGCGGTCAGGGTCGCCCGGTCGAGACCGAGATAGAGCGCTCGTGCCGCCCGGCTTAAGCCCCCATGGGAGATCACCACGGTGGGACCGGTGATCTCGCGCGCGAAGTCGGCGAACCGGCGGGCGATCTCGCCGTAGGTCTCGCCGCCATGGGGGGCCGTGGTCCAGCTGTCCGTGAGCCAGGTCGCGTGGCCCTCCGGCTCGCGTTCGGCGACCTCGGCCCAGGTCCACCCCTCCCAGCGCCCGAACGAGCCCTCTCTCAGGCGTTCGTCGAACCGCGGCTCGATGCCGGGCCCGAGCCGGGCACGGATGATTTCGAAGGTCTCGCGCGCCCGGTTCATCGGGCTCACCGCGAACCGGAACCCGGCCCAGTTCTCGCCGAGCCCCGCCATCACCTCGCCATGGCGCGCCGCCTGGGCGCGCCCGGTCGCGTTCATGCCCGTGTCGGTCTCGCCCTGAAGCCGGTGCTCGAGGTTCCAGTCGGTCTCGCCATGGCGCAGGAAATAGAGCCGGTACGCGAGAGCGAATCCGGGCTCCTCATCGCCGGCGGACGCCATGAAGGTCAGTCCTTCGGCACCACTGAAATGTCCGGCGCGTCCTCGTTCTTCATGCCGACCACGTGATAGCCGGCATCGACATGAACCACCTCGCCGGTCACCGAGCGGCCAAGATCGGACAGGAGGAACAGCGCCGAATCGCCGACCTCCTCGCTCGTCACCGTGCGCCGCAGCGGCGAATTGTACTCGTTCCATCTGAGGATGTAGCGGAAGTCGCCGATGCCGGAAGCCGCCAGCGTCTTGATCGGCCCGGCCGAGATCGCGTTGACGCGGATGCCGGACTGGCCGAGATCGACCGCGAGATAGCGCACCGAGGCCTCGAGCCCGGCCTTGGCGATGCCCATGACATTGTAGTGCGGCATCACCTTCTCGGCGCCGTAATAGGTGAGCGTGAGGAGCGCCCCGCCGTCGCCCATCAGCCGCTCCGCCCGCCGGGCAACGGCGGTGAACGAGTAGCACGAGATCAGCATCGAGCGGGTGAAGTTGCCGGCCGAGGTGTCGACGTAGCGTCCGGTGAGCTCCTCCTTGTCGGAGAACGCGATCGCGTGGACCAGGAAGTCGATCTTGGGCCAGCGCGCCGCGAGCGCCGCGAACGCCGCGTCGATCGAGGCCTCCTCGGCGACGTCGCATTCGATGACAATGTCCGAGCCCAGCTCTTCGGCCAGCGGGACCACGCGCTTCTTGAGCGCGTCGCCCTGATAGGAAAACGCGATCTGTGCGCCATGCGCGTGGGCGGCCCTGGCGATGCCCCACGCGATTGACCGGCTGTTGGCGACCCCCATCACCAAACCGCGCTTTCCGGCCATCAGCGGACCGGGTTCGCTCATCGAACCATCCGTTTCATATTCCCCCGAACAGAACCTGTGATCCTACACCATTGCACCGCCCGGTCCAGCACACCCGCTAGCGGGTGGCGGGCCGGTCTTGAAACCTCACCCTTGCAAGTGAGCCAAAGCCGCTCCTGCTACAGTGGCGCCATCGGATCAGCCGAATTCGGGCCCGCGCACCGAATAGGGCTTGGTGATCGAGCGCTTGCGCAGGAACGCCTCGAGCTCGAGGTCGGACGGCGGCAGCACGATCTTCAGCGTGACGTAGAGATCGCCGGCGGGGCCGGATTCGGGCCTGATGCCCTTGCCCTTGAGCCTCAGCACCCTGCCGCCGCTCGACGATGGCGGAATGGCGAGCTCGACCGAGCCGTCCGGCGTCGGCACCCGCACCTTGGCGCCGAGAACCGCCTCGTAGAGGGTGATCGGCAGGGTCAGGCGCAGATGATGGCCGTCGCGTTCGAACAGCGGGTGCGGCTCGACCCTGATCGTGATCAGGACGTCGCCGGCGACGCCGCTGATGCCGATGCCGCCCTGGCCGCGCAGCCGGATCACCTGGCCATCCTCGACCCCGCGCGGGATCTGCACGTCCACCGCTCGCCCGTCGGCGAGGGTGACGCGGCGCCGCGCGCCTCTGACCGCATCCATGAACGGCAGCGTCATCGAATAGCTGGTCTCCGGCTCCGCGGCGGTGAACGGTCCCTGCCGCGATCCCCTGAGGCCCGAGAACAGGTCGGCGAAGATGTCCTCGGTCGAAAATCCGCCGAACCCGCGGGCCTCGCCGGCGCCGTGGGCGGCGCGCCCGCCGCGGCCGAAGGCGAACATGCGCGGATTGCCGTCGGCGTCGATCTCGCCGCGGTCGAAGGCGCGGCGCTTGTCCGCGTCGTTCAGGAAGTCGTAGGCCGCGGTGATGTCGGAAAACATCTGCGTTGCCTCCGGATCGCCCGTGTTGGCGTCCGGGTGGTACTTCTTGGCAAGCCTGCGGTAGGCTTTCTTGATCTCCGGCTCGCCGGCGTCGCGCGCCAGGCCGAGCACCTCATAGGGGTCGCGCATGTCCGATCAGGTGGCGTGATGTGGCCGTGAGCCGCTTGGCTTATGGTGATCTCGAATGTGACAACCTATCTGGTTCCTCGTCGCGGCCAAAGCAACACGGGGGCCGGCGGCGCTGAAAAAATCGCGGGAGCCGCGCATGACCGAATCCGCAGCCGATGACGAGGTCGCGTCCGTCGGCGCGCCCGAGCCGATCGAGGGCGACGATCCGATGGCCCTGTTCGCGGCCTGGCTCGCCGATGCCGAGAGGGCCGAGCCGGTCGATGCCAACGCCATGGCGCTCGCGACCGTCGACGCCGCCGGCCTGCCCAATGTGCGCATGGTCCTGCTCAAGGGGGCCGAGCCGGACGGTTTCGTGTTCTACACCAATCTCGACAGCGTCAAGGGCGGCGAGCTCGCCGCCTCGCCGCGCGCCGCGGCCTGTTTTCACTGGAAATCCCTCGACCGCCAGGTACGCATTCGCGGGCCCGTCGAGCGGGTCAGCGACACCGAGGCCGACGCCTATTTTTCGAGCCGTCACCGGATGAGCCGGATCGGCGCCTGGGCGAGCCGCCAGTCGCGGCCGCTCGAAAGCCGCCACGCGCTGGAAAGGGCGGTCGCGGCGATGCTCGCCCGGTTTGGCCTCGGCGAGATTCCGCGCCCGGCGCACTGGTCCGGCTTTCGCATCGTCCCGACCGAGATCGAGTTCTGGCGCCAGGGCCGGTTCCGCCTGCACGAGCGGGTGCGGTTCTCGAGGGCGGGCGCGGGCTGGTCGCGTGCGCGGCTCTATCCATGAGACCCCCGCGTCGGCGGGCTCGGCCAGTCCCGGCGCTCGCGCCTTCGCCGCGGCCATGCTAATGCTTGGGTCCTGCGACAGAACCGGCAACCGCAATGCCAGCGCTTCCCAATGAAGAGCGTCGAACGCTGATCCTGACCGGCGCCAGCCGGGGGATCGGCCATGCCACGGTCAAGCGGTTCTCGAGCGCCGGCTGGCGCGTGTTCACCTGCTCGCGGCACCCGTTCCCGGAGGACTGCCCGTGGGAGGCGGGGCCGGAGGACCACATCCAGGTCGATCTGTCCGATGGCGCCGGCACCGAGGCGGCGATCGCGGAGATGCGCGCGCGGCTCGCCGCCAACGGCTCGCGCCTCAACGCGCTGGTCAACAATGCCGGGATTTCGCCGAAGAGCCCGGAGGGCGGGCGAATCAGCTCGATCGACACCCCGGTCGCCGACTGGCAGGCGGTATTCCAGGTCAATTTCTTCGCGCCGATCATGCTCGCCCGCGGCCTGATCGACGAGCTGCGCGCCGCCCATGGCTCGGTCGTCAACGTGACCTCGATCGCCGGTGGCCGGGTTCATCCCTTCGCCGGCTCGGCCTACGCCACCTCCAAGGCGGCACTGGCCTCGCTGACCCGCGAGATGGCCGCCGATTTCGGCCCCCTCGGCATCCGCGTCAACGCCATCTCGCCCGGCGAGATCGAGACCTCGATCCTGTCGCCGGGGACAGAGCGCCTGGTCGAGACGATTCCGCTGAGGCGCCTCGGCGCGCCGGAGGAGGTGGCGAAGGCGATCTATTTTCTGTGCACCGACCAATCCTCATACGTGACCGGCACCGAGATCCACATCAATGGCGGCCAGCATGTGTGAGCGCGGCGTGGCCGGAGCGGTCCGGCCGGAATGAGGGCCGCGCGTGCTGTTGGCGCCGCGCTTGCGCTGCTGCTCCAGCTCGCGGGTCCGGCCGGGGCCGAAAGCGGGCTGCTGCCGGCCGAGGGAGGGGCCGCGCGCACGGTCCGGCTGTTCGACCTGTTTTGCATGACCCATGTTCCGGACCTCGACACCATCGCCCATATCGCCTCGGAGAACTTCGAGGAGCTGACCGGCGCGGTGCTTCAGCGCTACCGGCCGGCCGAGGAGCCCGAAGTGCTCCGGGCCTGGCGGTTTTCCGAGTTCGGCGCCGAATTCGTCCTGGTCACCGCGCGCTCTGCGCCCGGTGTCGGCGCCGGGCCCGACGAGCCCGATTTCGCCGCCGCCACCAGCTACGACTGCACCCTGGTGCTGCCGGATGACGCCCCGCAGGGCGGGATCAGGGACGAGATGACGGCGCTGATGAACCGCCCGCCCGACGACTTCCTGAGCGCCGGCCCGGTGAGCGCCGCGAGGTGGAAGGGGCGCACGCCCGACATGCTGGTCAACGTGCTCCACTACGGGCCGGCCAACGGCGATCCTGGCGGCGGGCTGAAATCGGTTGCGTTCGTCTCGCCCCCCTCGCCCGGAAAGGCCGCGGCCGCCACCGTCCTCAGCTCGTCCTCACCTCGCCGACGACCTTGACCTCGCGCTGCGGGAACGGGATCTGGATGCCGTTCTCCTTCAGCGCCGTCCAGATCATCAACAGCAGGTCGGCGCCGACCCGGTTCTCGCCGTCGTCGATGTCCTCCATCCAGAACTCGACCAGGATGTTGATGCCCGACTCGCCGAAACTCTCGATCTCCGCGTCCGGCCGTTCGGCGTGCGGAACCCGGTCGCCGCTCAGCACCTTGGGGTGGCTCGCCACGGTCTCGCGCACGATCCTGAACAGGGCCTCGAGATCGGTGTCGTAGGCGACCTGGAAATGCAGCGGATAGCGCTGCTTGCGGTTGTTGTGGGTCCAGTTGACGAAGGCGGTGGTGATGAAGGTCTCGTTCGGCACCATGATGTCCTTGCCGTCGAAGGTCTCGAGCCTCGCCGAGCGCATCGTCAGCTCGCGCAGCTTGCCCGCGCGCCCGTCCGCGAGCTCGATGTAGTCGCCGACCGCGATGGTGCGGTCGAGCAGGATGATGATGCCGGAGATGAAATTGGAGGCGATCTGCTGCAGCCCGAAGCCGAGGCCGACGCCGAGCGCGCCGCCGAACACCGCGAGCGCCGTCAGGTCGATCCCCATCACATTGACCAGCAGCAGGAAGATCAGCGCGTAGATGGCGATCTCGAACAGCTTGGCCGCGACCTCGCGGGTCCCGACGTCGAACCCCGCCTGGGTGCGGATCAGCCGCTGGCCGGTGGTGCTCGACGCCCGCCCGAGCCAGAACAGGATCACGCCGAACAGCACCGTGCGCACCACCGCGTAAACGGTGACGTTGATGTTGCCGATGACCACCGACAGGCTTTCGAGATAGCCGACGGTGTCGTCGAGCCAGCCGGCCATGTAGAGCAGCGCCACCGGAACGCCGATCCATTTGAGGAAGAAGATGGCGGCCGGATTTTCGATGAACCGGCCGGCGAGGCGGTAGACGAACAGGATGATCGCGCCACCCTCGGCCAGCCGGATCAGCCAGGTGACGCCGACGATCGTCCCGCCGATCGGCGAGGCGACGGCGAGCAGCACGATCGCGAGCGTCGGCAGCACCAGCGCCCTGAGGCTGTGCACCGCCTTGCGCAGGTCGAGCAGCGGGCCGGGCGCCGGCTGGTCGCGAAACAGGCCCACCCGTTCCGTGATCACAACGGAATACCGCCACGCGGCAAGCAGCGCCACGGCGATCAGGCCGATCTGCGCGTAGAGCTCCGGGCTGACGAGGAGCGCCAGCACCGCCCGGAAAAATTCGCCGGCCTGTTCGGGAAACCGTTCCATCGCCCCACCGCTGCGTCCGTCTTGCGCGGAAGACTAGCGTGTTCCGGGGCCGATGCGCGATCGGTGCCCCCGCTTGCCCGCCCGGCCGCCGACGAGAGGCCGCTCAGGGATGACCGGGCGGGGGAAAGGGCCGGCGCGGTCTTAACGCGAAGCGCCCCTCAGCCCCTCGCGCCGCACCCACTCCTCGGCCCGGTCGAGGGCGCGGGCGAGGCAGTTGAACATCTCGCCGATCTCGCCTTCGGTAATGATCAGCGGCGGGCACAGCGCGATCACGTCGCCCGGCAGGTTGCGGCAGATCAGGCCCTCCTCCTGGGCGAGCTGGACCACCTTGAGCGCGACCCCGGACCTGGCATCGAAGCTCCGCTTCGCCCGCTTGTCGGCGACGAGCTCGATCCCGGCGATGAGGCCGACCGCACGGGTATGGCCGACCAGCGGGTGGTCCGCGAGCGCCGCCACCCGGGCGGTGAAGGCCGGCGCGACGGCCTGCACATGGCCGACGATGTCGTCGCGCTCGAAGATCTCGATCACCTTGAGCGCGACCGCCGCGCTCACCGGGTGGGCGGCATAGGTGTGGCCGTGGCCGAAGGTGCCGATCTTGCGACTTTCGTCGACCATCGCCTGGTAGACCGGCTCGGGCACGGTGACCGCAGAGAGCGGCAGATAGGCAGAAGTCAGCGCCTTGGCGAGCGAGACCGTGTCGGGCTTCATCCCCATCACCTCGGCCCCGAACATGGCGCCGAGTCGGCCGAAGCCGCAGATCACCTCATCGTCGATGAACGCGATGTCGTGGCGATCCAGCACCTCCTGGACCCTGGCGTAATAGCCCTCCGGCGGCACGATCACGCCGCCGGCTCCCGCCACCGGCTCGGCGATGAACGAGGAGACCGTCTCCGGACCTTCCCGCTCGATCAGCCGCTCGAGGTTTCCGGCGAGCCGTTCGGCGAATTCCAGCTCGCTCTCGCCCTCCTCGGCGAAACGGTAGTGATGCGGGTTGTCGGTGTGGAGGATGCGCGCGATCGGCAGGTCGAAATCGGCATGGACCGCCGGCAGGCCGGTCAGGCTCGCCGCCGCCACCGTCACCCCGTGATAGCCGCCATGGCGGGCGATGATCTTCTTCTTCTCCGGCCGGCCGATGGCGTTGTTGTAGTACCAGGCGAGCTTGACCTGGGCGTCATTGGCCTCCGAGCCCGATGACGAGAACAGCACCTTGGAGGCCGGCGCCGGCGAGATCTCCTTGATCTTCTCTGCCAGCGCCACCGCCGGTTCGTGGGTCTTGCCGCCGAACACATGGGCAAACGACAGGGTCTCGAACTGGCGCGTCGCCGCTTCGATCAGCTCCTCGTTGCCGTAGCCGAGCGCCGTGCACCACAGGCCCGCGAGCCCCTCGATCAGCCGGTTGCCGTCGCTGTCCCAGACATGGATGCCCTTGGCCCGCTCGATGACCACCGGGCCGGTCTCGCGGATCGCGGCGAGGTTGGTAAAGGGGTGGATCACCGTCTCCAGATCGCGGACGGACATGTTGCTGAGCGGAGCCATCGCGCTCTCCTCCGGTTGCGGGCCAGGCCGGGCCAGACGGCATTCGATCCCCGCCGGGCCCGACTGTAAAGCCCGGGTCCGGGTGATGTGATCGGGCAAGCTTGACATCGCCGCGATGCTTCGCACCATCTTTGGATGAGGCGCGGACCGGGCCGAGGGGCCCGGCGCCGGGGCCGCGCCGGCGAGGGAGGAAATTGGACAGAAGGCCGCGCGAGCGTTGGTCGCCTGCCGCACGCTGGAGTTGGCGCGTGGCCGTTCTGGCCGGGCTCGTCACCGCCTACGGCGTCATCATGGGCCGCTACGAGATGATCGAGGAGCCGGCCGCGTTCACGCTTCTGTGCGGCGGCCTGTCGGGCGCGTTCCTCGCCCTTTGCCTCGGCGTGTGGGCCATGGTGTCGACCTGGGTCCGGGTGGTGCGCGGCTTTCGCTATGCGGCCGGCGCGACCGTGCTGTCGCTGGCGCTTTTGGCGGTTCCGACATCTTTCCTGGTGCCGGGGCTCGCCCGGCCCGCGATCCACGACATCTCGACCGATCTCTCCGACCCGCCGCTGTTCACCGTGTCGGCGCTCACCCGGCCGGACTGGGCCAACGACATCACGCCCGCGCCGCCGGACTCCGACATCGCCGCCGCCCAGCGCGAGGCCTATCCCGAAATCGTGCCGCTGGTTCTCGACATGCAGCCCGAGGAGGGCTTCGACTTCGCCGGGCGCGCGGCCCGTGAGCTCGGCTGGGAGGTGACGGCGCGGCTCGCCCCGCCGCTTCCCGATGTCGAGGGCCAGATCGAGGCCGTTGCCCGAACCGACATCCTGCGCTTCGCCGACGACGTCGTGATCAGGGTGCGTCCGCACGAGGACGGCACCAGGTTCGATGTCCGCTCGGTCTCCCGGTTCGGCCGGTCCGATCTTGGCCGCAATGGGGCGCGCATTCGCCAGGTGCTCGACCTGATCGAGCTCTACAGCGAGGAATGACCGGCCGGCACGGCCGCGGTTGCCAATATTTCCATATTCGCTTAATTAAATCCGTTTGATAACGGGACTGCCATGCACGATCATCTGTCCGCGACCTTCCAGGCGATGTCCGATCCGGCGCGCCGCGCGATCCTGCGTCAGCTCGCCGCCGGCACGGCGAGCGTCGGCGAGCTCGCGCGCCCGCTCGAGCTGACGCCGCCGGCCGTCTCCCATCATCTGAAGGTGCTTGAGCGCGCCGGCCTCGTCACCCGCCGCGCCGTCGGCCAGCACCGCTTCATCACGCTGGAGCCCGGCCCACTCGGCGAGGCCGCCGGCTGGCTCGACGAGCTGAGGCGCTTCTGGGGCGAGAGCTTCGACCGGCTCGACGCCGAGCTCGGCGCGCCATCGACCGCAAGGCGGGACCGATGACCGGCGCCAACGGCAATGACGCGGGCGGAGCCGAGGCGCGCACGCTCGCCATCGAGCGGGTGTTCGCCGCGCCCCCCGACCGGGTGTTCAACGCCTGGACCGATCCGGCCGTTCTCGCCCGCTGGTGGGGACCGGAGAGTCACACCATCGCCGACGTTTCGATCGACCTGCGCGAGGGCGGCGAATGGATGACGGTGATGGTGAGCCCGGAAGGGGACCGGCACCATGTGAGCGGTGTCTACCTGGAGATCGTGCCGCCGCGCCGGCTGGTCTTCACCTGGGCCTGGACCGGCGACGGCGGGCGTGGCCACGAGACCACGGTGACGGTCACCTTCGAGCCGCATCCCGCGGGCACCCTGATGCATTTCCATCAGGCGAGCTTCGCCGCGGCCGAGCATGCTCGGCTTCACAACCAGGGCTGGACCAGCACCTTCGACGGCCTTGACCGCTTCATCGCCGGGGGTGGACTGGACTGAAATCGGGCACATCCGGAGCGCGCGCGGCTTCGCCGCGCTCGCGCAGCGCCTGGCCGATGATCTGCGCGGACGAGCGCAGGAACAGGCCTGCCATCAGCGCGGCGACGGCGAGATCGGGCCACGCCGTCGCCGTCGCCCACACGCCGGCGGCGGCGAGCATGACCGCGACGTTGCCGATCGCATCGTTGCGGCTGCACAGCCAGACCGAGCGCACATTCGCATCGCCGTCGCGATAGCGCAAAAGCAGGACGACGCTGGCCGTGTTGGCCGCCAGCGCCAGCAACCCGATCGCCCCCATCACCTCGGCGCGCGGAACGCCGAGGATCAGCACCTGATAGACCGTGGCGCCGAGCACCCACAGGCCCATGGCCGCGAGGCTCATTCCCTTGATCAGCGCCGCCGCGCTTCGCGTTCGCATCGACGTGCCGATGACCGCGAGGCTGAGGCCGTAGGTCAGGGCGTCGGCGAAAAAGTCCAGCGCGTCGGCCTGCAGCGCCTGCGATCCGGCGAGCGCGCCGGCGATCATCTCGACCGCGAACATGCCCGCATTGATCGCGATCACAGCCCACAATGTGCGCCTGAAACCCGCCGACATGCCCTCGAATCTGGGCTCGTGCTCACAGCAATGACCGGCCATCGGTCCCTCGCATTTGCGTTTCCGTGGCCGGCAATCTAATATCTCCAGTCACTGGAGGTTCAAGAGCGTGTTTCAGTTCACCATCGGGCGCGTGGCGCGGGCCGCCGGCTGCAAGGTGCAGACCATCCGCTATTACGAGCAGATCGGCCTCATCGCCCCGCCGCCGCGCACGTCCGGCAACCAGAGACTGTATGGTCGGGCCGATATCGACCGGCTGGCGTTCATCCGCCATGCGCGCCAGCTCGGCTTCCCGCTGGGTGCCATTCGCGACCTCATGCGCCTGGCCGACGAACCCGAGCAATCGTGCGCGGCCGTCGATGCCATCGCCAGGGCCCAGCTCGTTGAAGTGGAAAGGCGCGTCCGCCACCTCCAGTCGCTGCGCGGCGAGCTCGAGCGCATGGTCGAGCAGTGCAAGGGCGGCAGGGTCGCCAACTGCCGGATCATCGAGGCGCTCGCCGGCTCGCCTTCACCCGGTCCTGGACAGGTGACGGCGGGCGCGGCCACGAGACCACGGTGACGGTCGCGTTCGGTCGCGTTCCCGCCGGCACGCGCATTCGCTCCCACCGGCTCCATGATCGTCCCCGGCCGGTCCCGGTGGCACTCGGTTTCCGATCACGTGATTTGTAGGTAAGTTCTCCGCGGAGAAATTCCGCACGCGGGCAATGCCCCCGGTGCGATATCGCGATGGCATGGCGCCGGCGAAATGGCGGCTGGCGGATTTACACCGGATGCAAGGCCCGGCATGGCTCAACCCGCGACCACGATTCCCGACCCCACCGCCCCTTTGCGCCTGAAAGACGCGATCCCGGACGGCCTGGAGTTCAGCATCCTGATCTCGCTGGTCGAACCGCGCGGCGTGCTCGAAAGGACTCTTGAAGGCTGGTGCTCACGCCAGCGGTTCGACCGCTCGCGCTACGAAGTCGTGGTCGCGGGCCAGGCGTCGGACGAGGACCTGGCGATCGTTTCGCGCTGCCTCGGCGACGACGACCGGCATGTCGCACCCGATGCCGCGAACCCGTCGACGCAATGGTGTGCCGCGGCCGACGCCGCGAGGGGCCGCTGGCTCGTGTTTTCCGAGGCGCACGGCATGCCGGCACCGGACTTCCTCGACCATGTCGCGCGCCGGGCTGCGGACACCGACGTCGATGTCGTTGGCATCGCGAGCCCCGGAACACGGCGGGGCACGCTCGAGTGGCTCGACCAGCAATTCGTCGATGGCGAGCGCGAGCGCCGGCGAGGCGTTCGCGACGCCGTCTGCCCGCGCGGCTTCGCCATTCGCCGCTCCACTTACCGGGCCGCCGGAGGAATGGTCCCCGAGATTGGAAGCTTCGCCGTGCCGCTTTTCGCTCGGGAGCTGGCAAATGCCGACGCCCGCCTGGCCTGGGCGCCGGACGCGGTGATCGTGCATCAGAATATCGCGACCCTCGATCAGCCCGAATTCTGCGTGTCGGATTACATCAGCGGCGAATTCCGCTGGCGCGCCTCGGTGCCGGAACTCCTGGCGTGGCAGATGTTCGGTGCGCCCCCGATCTGGTCATGCCGGGGAGACACGATTCCACGCCATGCCCGCGCCGCCGCCCAGGCGCTGCTCGGCCGCGCCGCCTGCAGGCTCGCCTCGCCGTCGCGAACCAGCCGGGGACAGGTGATCGGTGAGACCGTGCGTGCGGTCCGCGCGCTGGCGCCCGCCATGGTCGCGGCCGCCCGCGTTCCCGTCAGGAAGGCCGATGGGGCCGCCCGCGCCAGCAAGATCCGGCTCGGACTGGCGCACCGCGATGCGCGGGGTGTGCAAACTTTCTTCCGGCACTGGATCACACTCGCCGACGCAGCCACCTGGCACTGCGTCGAGCGCGCCGGCATCGGGCCTCCGGCGAGTGATCCCGACGGCGACGTCGTGGTCGACTCGCGGCACCTGTTCGGGCTGTCGCCGCCGGAACGGATCGCGGACCGCTGGGTGCGCCGGGTGCGCGGGGTCTCGGGCATGGCGCTGCCCGGCGGCCTCGATGGCGACGCGGTCGAAATTCGTGTCGAGCCGTCGTCAGGTCCGGGCGAGCTCCTGGTTTTCTGGAACGGGCGGCTCATCGGCGGCGTCGCCACGCAATCCGGCGCCGCGCGGCTCGATCTGCCGGCGCGCCGAGCCGATCGTCGCCGCGGCCCGAACCTGCTGGTGCTCGTTGATGACCTCCATCCACTTCCGTGCTGGGGTCCCTCGGGTACGGCGTCGCCGGCACCGCGCGAGCATGGTGGCATCGTGTGGGTGGATGCCGTGGTCCACGGGCCCGGCCGAACGCGGACTTTCACGGTGAGCCCGTCCCTCGCCCCCTGACCCGCCTTACTCCTTCGCCCGGAACGTCGTGTCGATGTTGACGTCGCCCAAAGCCTCCGCCTCGCCGTTCTCGGCGAGGTGAATGAGGTGCGCGAGCGTGGTCAGCCGCGCCGCGCGCATGAGCGGCGGCTCGAGCCCCGCATAGACCCGTCCCGCGATCTCGCGTGCGCTTGCCGGCCCCGCCCCGAGCGCCGCGCGCACCCCGGCCTCACGCTCCATCCGGTGGCGGGCGAGCGCGCCCACATATTCGCCCGGCGAGCGGACCGGCGCGCCATGACCCGGCAGGTAGAGCGTATCCTCGCGCCCGGCGAGCAGGTCGAGCGAGGCGAGATATGCGCCCATTTCGCCGCTGGGCGGCGCCACCACGCTCGTCGACCAGCCCATGACGTGATCGCCCGAGAACAGGATGCCCGTGCCCTCGAGCGCGAAGCACAGATGGTCCGGGGCGTGGCCTGGCGTGTGCAGCGCCCTCAGCGTCCAGCCGGGGCCGGTGATCTCATCACCGTGACCGAGGCGCGGATGCGGCGCAAGGACCGCGTCCGGCCCGGCCCCGATCCCGCCCTCGCCGGCGCCGGGGTGTCCGGCGGGCCCGGCAAAGCCGATCACCTCGGCGCCGGTTCGCCGCGCGAGCGGTCTGGCCAGCGGCACATGGTCGAGATGGGTGTGGGTGACGAGGATGTGCGACACCGTCTCGCCGGTCAGTGCTTCGACCAGGCGGGCGAGATGGGCCGCATCGTCCGGCCCCGGATCGATCACCGCGACCCGGCCCTCGCCGACGATATAGCTGTTGGTTCCAGTGAAGGTGTAGGGGCCCGGATTGCCCGCGACGAGACGCCTGACGCCGGGCGCGATCTCCTCGATCACGCCGGTCCGCGGCCGCTCTGCGGCATTGAATCTCAGTGGCGGGGTCATGCCCGATAGACGCTGATTTCGATCAGATTGCCGTCCGGATCGTTGAAATAGACCGACTGGATCGGGCCGAGCGCGCCCGCCCGCTCGCCCGGTCCGTCGATGATCGCCACCCCCTCCCTTTCGAGTCGGGCGATGACCTCGCCGAGCGGCCGGTTGGCGATCAGGCAGAGGTCGCCCGACCCGATCGCGGCATGGTTGCGCGTCTCCTGGCCCAGCTCGTGCAGATTGATCTTCTGGTTGCCGAACCTGAGCGCGCGGCGCCCGCCGGCGAACGTCACCGGCTCCATGCCGAGCACGCGTTCGTAGAACTCGGCCGCGCGTCCGGTGTCGCGCACGGTGAGCACCAAATGATCGATATGGCTGATCACGCAATTGGGGACGTGGGTGCTGTCCGGGTCCATGGCGCTACGCAACGCCGATGCGGCCCGCCTTGTCAATTCGCGCCCCCGCGAACGGGCGCCCCCGACATCTTCGCGTTTGACCGCGCCGCCGGGTTGGCCATATGACCATGGCCGGCGCGGGGACGGTCCCCCCGAACGGAGGCGAGCATGGTCGGATGGCGCATCGCGGTGGTTGCCGGTCTGGTCCTCGCCGCCACCCCGGCCCGGGCCCAGCAGGTCGGCGATGTCGTGACCGGCGAGAGGCTGGCCGCGGAGATGTGCGCCGGGTGCCACGCCGTCCGCCCCGACCAGATCCTCATTCCCAATGCCGACGCGACCCACTTCGCCGACACCGCGAGCAGGCCCGGCATGACGGCGACGGCGCTGCGCGTCTGGCTGCGGACCTCCCATCCGACGATGCCGGACATCATCCTCGGACCGGACGAGACCGACGACATTGTCGCCTACATCATGAGCCTCAAGGGACTTTAGCGCATTTCATCGATTGACGGCGCCAGCGCTCTCCCCCACCCGGCCCCGCTCAGTTCCCCGGCGTTCTCGCCCGCGAGACCTCGACCCTTACATCGCGCCCCCGCCACGGCACCGTCGCATATGTGTCGCACCAGCGGGCGGTGAAGACCTGGGCCACGTCGCGCACCTTGAAGGTGAAGCGCACGCAGGGCCCGTCGGCCGCGACCGGTCCGCCGCTCGACACCCCCGGCAGGTTGAAACTCACCCGGCAGCCCTTGGTGAGATAGGCGGTGGTGGTCTGGACCCGGTCCTGGAACCGGCCGGAGATGGTGTAGCGGCCGGGCTTGGCCCAGGGATGGACGCACTCGCCCGCCGCGCCGGCCGGCATCGGCCACACGGTGATCGCGGCCATCGCGAGCGTCAGTATCCGAACCATCCCTGCCACCCGAGCCTCCTTTGCGGTGCCAGCCCCGCGAGGGGCGATATTGATCACCGGCCCCGAACTCCCACCTTAACCACCTGTGGTCACCGTCGTCATCGGTGGCCAGTCACGATCTTTCGGGAGAAATCACATGAGCGAGATCGAGTCGACCGGCGCGCGCGAGAAGGTCTGGATGCGCGGCCTGTTCATGCTCGTGTTTATCGTTCTGTTCGGCGTCGGGCAATGGCTGCTCAACCTGATTGCGGTGATCCAGTTCCTGTGGATGCTCGCGACCGGCCGCTCCAATCCCCAGCTCACCGGATTTGGCCGCTCTCTCGCCGTCTGGCTGGCCGACGTCGCGCGGTTCCAGTCCTGCGCCAGCGAGGAGCGCCCGTTCCCCTGGACCGCCTGGCCGTCCCCGGTCTGACGCGGCGCGCCGCGCGCCGGGCCGGAGCATCCGGCCCGCGCCCGAAAGCGCGCACTGGGTGCGGGTCTTGCTTGACACGGGTGCACGAAGTGCGCATTATGTTGGTCATGCGGCCCGCGCCGATGCGAGACCACGGATGGCGCCGGCCTTGCAGCTTCACCAGGGATGGCACCATGCTGACCGAATTGATCGTGGTACGGGCGGCCTGCGGCGCACGGGCGCCGAGCGAGCATCGTTTCGCCGAGTTCGTGTGTGGCGCCCACGCCAGGTGGACACGTCTCAAAAGCTGGTTCACCCGCGCCCGCTGACCCGGTCCGGCCGTCCCGGCGCCGGTCGCCATTCCCGGGCTTTGTCCGCGATCGATTTCGACCGCCTGATCACCCCCGAAATCACCGGAGTCGCGCCGACAGGCCGGCATTGAAGCGCGTTGCATTCGCCGCCGGCCCGGGTTCATGATCTCCGATCGGGCCATTCGGGCCGGCGAGAGTTCGCGCCGTGGCTGACACGAAGCCAGACTGTCAGGAGATCGAGCTCAAGCTCTCCGGCACGGCCGCGAGCCTCGCGTCCGCGTTTCGCTCCCTGGCCGGCGATCGGCCGCACGCGCGGCGCCTCGTCAGCACCTACTATGACACCGGCGACGCGCGCCTGTGGCGGAAGGGGTTCACGCTTCGCCTGCGGCGGCTCGATCAGGGCTGCGAGCTCACGCTGAAGCAGGAGACGCGCGATCCCCTGGCGCGGGGCGAGTGGACCTCGCGCGTTTCCGGTCCCCCGGTCGATCTCGCCCTCCTGCCCGCCACCGCGCCGCGCGGCGAGATCGGCACCATTCTTCCCGGCGAGTTCAGGGAGTGCGTTGTCACCGACATCCGGCGTGCGGCGCGGCGGCTCGAGATCGATGGCGCCGCGGTGGAGGTCGCGCTCGATATCGGACGGATTTGCGCCGGCGCGCGCGCGATCGATGTCGCCGAGCTCGAATTCGAGCTCATCGACGGGCCGGTCGCCGCCATGCTCGGGCTGGTCCGGGCACTGACGCGCCGCCGCCGGCTGACCCTGGACGCGCGCTCGAAGGCGGAGCGCGGCATGGCGCTGGCGCAGGCCGGCACGCCCGCGCCGGCCCGGGCCGCAAGAGCCAAGCTGAAGCGGTCCGACACCGCCGCCGCGGCACTGGCCAGGATTCTCAAGGTGTCGGCCGCCCAGGTCGTCGGCAATCTGGCCGCCGCGCAAGACGGCCGCGACCCGGAGGGCGTCCACCAGTTCAGGGTCGCCCTCAGGCGGCTGAGGTCCGCGTTGGCGCTGTTCCCGGGCAGGCTGTCGCCGGCCGCCCGGGCCCTCGACGGCGAGGCCGCCCGCGCGCTCGCGATCCTTGGCCCGGCCCGCGACTTCGATGTGTTCATCACCGAGACGCTGCCGCCGGTGATGGCGGCCGGACCCCTGCATGAGGGGCTCGCGCGGCTCGCCAAACGGGCCGAACAGCGCCGCGAGGAGGCCTACGGCGCGGTGCGCGACCTGGTCGGTGATCCGCGGCTGACCCGCTTCCTCCTCGACCTCATGATCGCGGCCGAGGATGCAACACCGCTGGTCGGCGCCGGCGGCCGGCGGATGGGCCAGCTCGCCGGCATGCTCCTCGGCAAGCGGCACGCCAAGGTCCTCGGCGCCGGCCGCGATTTCACGCGGCTCGGCCACCGCGAGCGTCACCGGGTCCGCGTCGGCGTGAAGAAGCTGCGCTATGCCTGCGACTTTTTCCGGACGCTCTATCCCGGCCGGGCGGCGCGGGCCTACCTCGATCGCCTTTCCCGGCTTCAGGACCAGCTCGGGCATCTGAACGATGCCACCATGATCGGCGAGATCACGCGCGAGCTTGCCGGGGACGATGAACAGGCAAATCTCGCCGCCGCGCTCGCCACCGGCTGGTACGGCCACCGCCTCCAGGCCGAAGAGCCGCGCATGATCGCCGCGTGGCAGCGCTTTGCCGGCGAGCGCCCGTTCTGGAACCGGTGAGGCAGGGGCGGTGCGATGAACGCGGCGCCATCGCCCGTTCCGCCGGGCCGGACACTTGTGGGTTTGGTCGGAGTGGCAGGATTTGAACCTGCGACCCCCTCGTCCCGAACGAGGTGCGCTACCAGGCTGCGCTACACTCCGCTGACCGACCGGGCGTATATAGCGGCGTGGGCGCGGCCGGGCAAGATCGCGCCGCCCCGGCGCGGCTGCCGGCGGGTGGCGATACAATCGCGGCCCGAAATGCGCTACAGCATGTCCGCCCGGCCGAGCCGGATGGGGCGTAGCCAAGCGGTAAGGCAGCGGGTTTTGATCCCGTGATCGCAGGTTCGAATCCTGCCGCCCCAGCCAGCCGGTCACGGCGTTTTCGCCGACATGCAGGCCGGCCGGAAAAAGCGCCGCAGTTTCCCGGCGTTAGCGCGCACCGCGGCTCTCCGCAGTGTCTCGGTTCTTGGGTTCCGGGGCGTTCTCAGGCCCTGGCGCGCGCCCTGTCTCTGTGCGCCATTTTCCCGACATGCTGACGAGTCGATGCAGAATCGGCGCGGCGCCGGCCACGCTAATCAGACGAGCAGCACCCGCCGCTGCTCGTCCCAGTCGAGCGGCAGCGGCCGGACGGCCCTGAGCCGCTCGGGCGTCAGGGTATGCGGCTGCTTGCCGGCGACGATCATCCCGACGATGTCGGGGGCGTGTCTCTCAAAGCCGACCGGTACAGGACCTATGCGGTCGATTATGGGTCAATCCCGGGTCTGGGAGAACTCGCGGCCGCGCTACTGAATCCGTTTGGACGCTCGCGTTTGCCGGAAATCCCGGGAATCCTGCAAGTTCTTATCCTCAGCATGCTGGCAAATCGCCGCTACGACCTCCCGCTCGGCGATACCGACAGCGTTTTTCGCCCCTCATTTTCGTCGGATGTAAATTCAACGAGTTGGGATAGGCACGCCGAAATCCTCCGGAGCACCTACGAGCAGGCGGTCGCCTGGATCCGCGCGCGTTTGGCTGAAGGAGATGAGGCGCTGCGCGCCCTGATTCATTGACGTGATGCCGGCACGTTGGTGGCACTGTTTACCGAGCCAGGTGAGCATGATTGAATGTCCGTGCCGCCGAATAAAACGGGCAACAGGGCAGGAGAGGCGCAGTGACGACTTCATCCTCTTCGGCATCGCTCGCCGGCGAACTGCAGGCATTCTGCAAGACAGCGCTGTTCGGGCCCGGTGAGGTTCTGCGCGAAGCAGGCCATCACTACAACGAGATGTACTGGCTCAGCGATGGTCAGGTCGATGTTGAGCTCGCACCAACTGGCAGGCGCTTCTCGCTCGGCGCCGACGCGCCGGTCGGCGAAATCGGATTTCTGCGCGGATGTCCCGCGACCGCGACCGTGATTTCGAGAACCGCCGTATCCGCACTTGTGATCGACGAACCGACGCTTGCCCGCCTGGAGTGCACCCGGCCGGCGTTCGCATCCGAGCTACTGCGTCACCTTGCCGAAGTCGCCGAGGATCGGGTGAGCGCGAACCTCGTATTCACCTCGTCCGCGGCCCGCGCCGGCATGGCAGCGAGTGACGACCGGATCGAGGTGCGTCTGTGCCGAACCGAGGACATGCACCTCAAGGCCCAATCTCTCCGCTATTCCGTCTATTGCGGGGAACTTGGACGCACATCCCCGAACGCCGATCACGAGCTACGCATCATCCGCGACAATCTGGATATATTCGCGCACACCTTCATTGCCATCAAAGACGGGGAGACGATCGGAACACTTCGTGGCAACTGGCCGGTCGAAGGGTCGCTCGGCATTCTCGAAGAGCTCTACGGCATGACGAAGTCGCCGGTGTTTCCGACAGCGTGTGGCATCTGCACGAAATTCGTCATACGGCGGCAGGACCGCGGCGGAGCCGCTGCGATGAAATTGATCGCCGCGATGGTCAAGTATGCCCTTAGGCACGGCATCAAGGAATGCTACATAGATTGCATACCTGCGCTTCTACATTACTACCGGGCTCTCGGCTTCAAGGTTAGTGGAAAAAAATTTCTCCACCGGGAGAATGGGCCTTCATTTCCCATGATGGTGGATGTTGCGCGCCACGGACCAAAGCTTGGAGAGCAGTTGAAACCGTTTGGCTACATGCAACTGTACCTCGCCGCTCAGGCGATCAAGTGGTGGGATCGGGCGCAAACGGGCTGGCCCGGGAAGCAAAGAGGACAAGAGCGGTGACACCGGCAGAACTTATGACCCTGGTCGCGGTCGCCACTCTTGGGCATGTCATGGCGTTGTTCTGGTGCCACGCGGTGAATCGCCAGTGGCGCATCTCGAGGCGAGTCATCTACGATCTCCCCATCAATCCGCAACAGCTTCGAAGAGAAATCAGGAATTCTCTGCATGCGCCCATTCATGCCGTGATCCTTGCGCTCTTCCTCTATTTGGGATGCTTCGGGGCGCGGTCCATCGCGTCTTTTGTCGGAACCCTCGTTCTCGCCGCCGTGTGGGCCGAGATCTGGCATTATTCCTCGCACCGCGCGTTTCATCTGAATGCCCTGCACTGGATCCATTCCGAACATCACCGGAGCCGGCTGAATACGCCCTTCACCGCGATCTCGTTTTCGTTCAGCGAGAAGCTGATTTTTGATCTCGGCCATCTCGGTGTGCTGGCGTTGTTTAGTCTGCTCGTGAGCCTCAATTTTTTCGCCATTGCGACCTGGTACATCCTCCATCTCATCATTAATTCATTTAGCCACGCCAATTTCGAAATGAAATCGGCCAGATACAATCGTTCTCTTGGAAAAATACTGACAACTACAACCTACCACTCACTCCATCATGCCCGATACACGGGAAATCATGGATTGGGGACCCGCGTTTTCGATCGGCTATTTGGAACCGAGTGGGACGATTACGAGCCTCTGTACGATAACATCACCCATGACAAGCCGTTGACCGGCCTTCGTGAAATGGTCGGCGGCAACAAGACGGCCTGAGCGGTTGGGTGTGCCACGCGCAAGCGTGGTTCGGGTGTCTGCCACCGGAAACAAGATATGTCCAAACGGTTTTATCCGCCGCGCATCCGCCCGGCCCCCGGGTTGCCGAGGTTTCCGTTCTATCTTCCGCAGCTTCTTGGCAACAACCTGGCCATGATCCCCGAGCGGGCCTATCGCGAGTCGGTGGTTCTGGCGCCAGGGCCACCGCGCATGGCCTTCTTCACCGGCGGCGACGCCGTGAAGGAACTCCTCCAAAGCCAGATCGCGAAATTCCCGAAGGGTCGACTGCAGAACGATGTCTTGCGGCCGCTATTCGGCGCCGCCATGATCCTGTCGGAAGCGCAGCAATGGAAGTGGCAGCGGGGCGTGGCCGCGCCCTTGTTCCGGCACTCGGAACTCTTGCGCTACGGACCGACAATGACCGAGGCTGCAGAGGCGGCCGTCGGGAAGTGGCAGCGGAGTCCCCGCGGAAGCGTCCAAAACATCCATAGGGACATGCTGCATGCCACCTTCGAGGTCATTTCACGCACGATGCTGGCCGGAGGCGCGCCGGATGCCATCGATGCGGTAGAGCGTGCTCACTCCGATTATTTCAATGCGATCAACTGGCGGATCGCCTATCGGATTTTCAGATTGCCCGATTGGCTGGCCCGGCCGGGCCGCCGACTGATGAGCGCCTACGAAAGGCGCCTGCGTGACCAGACGGTTCGGCGCATCGTCGAGATGCGCCGCCGCGGTCAGGGAGCCGGGCAGGATCTGCTGTCCCGCCTTGTTCTCAGCAGCGACCCCGAGACCGGCCAGACGATGTCCGACGATCTGATCGTCGGCAATATCGTGGCCTTCCTGGTCGCCGGCTACGACACCACGGCCCTCACGCTGGCCTGGACGCTCTACCTCATTTCGCAGAGCCCGGAATGGGAACAAGCGATGTTCGAGGAAGTGGAGCGAGTGGTCGGATCCGAACCCGTGACGTCGGACCATGTCGCCAGGCTTCAGGTTGTCCAACAGGTGCTGAACGAGTCCATGCGTCTTTATCCGACGGCACCCATCATCATTCGGGATGTCGACGAGGACACCGAGATCGAGGGTGTGAGGATTCGCGCTGGAACGATTGGAGTTATTCCGATCTACACAATTCACCGTCATCACGAGAACTGGACCGATCCCGATGCCTTCGATCCGGCCCGGTTCGATTCGGCAAATCCCAAACCCTCGCGCTACAAATTCCTGCCCTTCGGCGCGGGACCCCGCATTTGCATCGGCGCTTCGTTCGCGATGATCGAGGCGACGATCATGCTGGCGACGTTTGTCCGCGCCGCGCGCTTCGAGGTCGAGCCCGGTTTCGATCCTCGCCCCACCGGCCGGATGTTCCTGGTGCCCGCAAATGGAATGCCCATGCGCGTCACCTTGCGCGATGGGTGAGATTTCACCAGGCGATCGTCCGGCCAGCCGAAATCGGTGCCACCGCTCTCCTCCGCTCGGCCGTCCGCAGGGGATGCTTCCATAGCGAACCCTGGGGAGAGAGCCAAGGTCAGGCCTGAACCAGACCGCTCGCAGAGTGTGATGGCGACGAGACGATGCGGCGGCGCTGACCGCGCCTTCTTAGTTCGGACCGGCATCCGTTGCGTTCATGTGGTCCTCCGGTGCGGCCCACACGCGCCTGAGGAACTTGTAGATGCGGCCCGCATATACACCGTCAATAATGCGGTGATCGAAAACGATGCAGAGCGGCATCCACCGTTCGGCCACGCCGTCCGGGCCGTATTTACTGCGGATCGATCCGATGCCGACGACGAAGGGAAACCGGGCGAACGGCAGAAGCGGCGGGAACATGTAGTCGGCCCCGAATTCGGATAGGTCCGTCACCGCCGCGCTGCCAAACGGGTTTTTGGGGATGCCCATGGCGGGCGACCAGATATTGAGGGAGAAGAGAACATATTCAACGAAGCGCATGAAGGGCCGGCGCAGCCAGCGATTGGTGACGGTTTTGATGCGCGTGCCCTCCTTGCGCAGCGTCCAGGCCGCGCGCGTCAGCTCTTCGGCGATTTCGGAAACGGACTTCGTATCGGCATTGCGGACCACGAAGTAGGAAAGTTCGTGCCCATCCGTGTCCAGCGTGACGGGGATGAAGATATCCGCATCGCGCCGGTGATAGAGGCATCCGTTCCGAATGAGGCAATTTGCGTTGGGAAGCTCGCGCAATGTCAGCGCCACGGCCTTGAGCACGAAATGGACCGGGCTGGCGCGGGCTCCCTCGCGCTGGTTGTGCGCTTCGAGGAAGCGGATCATCGGTTCCGCATTGACCTCGACGATAGCCGGCACGGACGCATCGGAAACCGAATTCCAGGTGCTCAGTGCTTGGGTTCGCCAGGAGCTAAGCTCCAGGCGACCGGTCAGTGGAACGTTTTCCTCAATCCACTTCATCACATCCGCCCCCACACCCGAGTGCCGCAGCCCAGCCAATAGCGGACCTGGCATCCGCTCCAAGTCTCAGGCAGGAGGCGACATTGGATCGGGAGACCGGCGCGGGTGTCAATTGATCCAAAGCGCGCTCAAGGCCCGCCCGAATGGCGGTGAAACATCGGCCAGGACCCGGTCACAGATGCCCCGCCACGACGCCCACGATACCCCGATAGCTGGTCATGGTCACGATCTCGTCTACGGATAGATTGAGGCCAAATTCCTTTTCCAACGCGAAGACAAGATTGATTTGCGCCAGCGAATCCCAAAAATTTATCGTGTCCATTGACGAATTTTCATCTATCGATTCAGGATCGATCGTCAAAATGGATCCCATCACATTTTTGATTCTATCTTCCACGGGACCCTCATTTCTTGTTGCGCTGCAAACATCAAAGAGGAAAACCTGCGTCTAAAAAACACGAACATCAAAATATAGATACACAGTATTGTCATATCTGCCGGTCGGCCAATTTGTCTTCCAAAGTCGCAATGTTTTCGAACAAACGGGAAGATGCGAGGCGCATCAGATAGAGACCGAATTCCGGATTTTGGATCACGAGCTGCTCGATATTGGTATAGTCGATGCGCAGATACGTTCCCGACTCCGCACATTGCACGGTGTGCGTCCGCGCACGATCTGTCGCCACAAAGCCAAGTTCGCCCGCAACGTTCCCGGGGCCGATCTCTATCCCAAGCCCCTCGAGCCGCAATGTCCCGGTGACGACGAACAGCATATCGGTCGCTGCATCGCCTTTCCGGTAGAGCGTTTCTCCCGCGGTCATTTTGCGTGCCCTGGCAAATGGTTTGAGCCAAAGCATGCTCAGATCGCCCCGGCTCGCCACCTTCACTTGGCGGATGAGCTTGAACATCTCGAATAGCCGATAGACATTGATGGGAATAAGCACCGAGTGCAGCAATATAGTTTCGAGATTTGAGAAGATATATCCATATGCAACGAACGCGAAGCTGCTCGCCAGGCAGACGATGCGAAGAGGAATCATGGTCTTCATCGACACCGTCGCAATAACGAGCACAGCGATGAAGATGCCCATGATGGTTACGTAGATCGTCTCTGCGGAGGACGTGCTCAGACGCTCGAGTGTGAAGCCAAAATGATCGCCTATTCCGTCCATGGAAGCCGACTACCAAAATGCCATATCCGCGAACGCGATCATCTATCGATGAATGATCCGATTGATCTGGATCATCGGACGATCGCCCAAACTGGGAAAGATGGCGAGCCACAGCGGCTGGCAACTGTGACAACGGTGCGACGGGAAACCGCGCACCATGGCCTTCATCTGTCGCCTGCAGCGATGCATTTATCGCGCACGGTCAAGCGGTTGACCTTTCCTCGATCGGTCTTGGGAATCTCCGCGACCGCGTACCACCGGTCCGGCACCGCATCGGGCTTGATGTGCTCGCCGCACCAGGCCTTGAGCTCGAATGGCTCGATCGAAGCGCCATCGGCCAGCCGGAAGGCAACGCCGACCAGTTCCCCGGAATACTCGTCGGGAATGCCAAAAGCGCAGGCTTCGGCGACAAGCGGGTGCCGTTCAAGGAGCAGGTCAAGCTCTTCGGGGTGGATCTTCATCCCGGCCTTGTTGATTTCGCTCTTCTGGCGCCCGGTCAATCTGATGACGCCGTCAGCGCCAATGCAGCCCACGTCTCCGGTGTGGTACCAGCCGTCTCTCACCACCTGGTCGGTCAGGTCATCACGCAGAAAATAGCCTTTCATGATGGAAGGCGTCCGCACCACCAGCTCACCCTCGCCTCGGTCACGCCGGACACCGTCTTGGCCCACAACCGCAGCCTCCCCGCCCCACATGCGGCCGACGAGACCGTCCTCGGGCTCGAAATCCTTGCCCGACGCGCCGGCCACCCAGTTCGCGGTCTCGGTGATGCCATAGACGTTGACGACATCTTCGACGCCAGCCCAGGTTTGAATCGAGCGCCACAGATCGGCAGAGAGCGGTGCCGAACCGACCTGAATGCGTTGCAGCGAATTTCGCGCGGGCCGCTGCGACAACTTCAACGCCAGTTTCCACATGGTCGGCACGGAGCTCATGAACGTGATGTTCTTCTCCGAAATGGTCGGCCCCAGTCGCGGCGCATCTGTCACGCCCATATCGGGGAACAGGAACAGGTCCGCACCCGCGAAAAGCGGCGTCAGGCAGTTTCCGATCAGCCCATGCCCGAAATGAGTGGGCAAAAGGCAGAGCGTGCGCGCCATCGTCGCGTCGCCGATTTGTTGCCGGTTCAGCCTGATGCGCGCCGCAATCGACCCGAACGTGTGAACGACACCCTTGGGATCTCCGGTCGTACCCGAGGTGAACAGGATCAGCGCCGGATTTTCCGCGAGCCCACCCTCGTTCGATCGAGCCGTGCTGGACATGGTGGAATCGTCCGCATCGCCGACGCCGCAACTCACCGGCACTCCAGCCACGTCGTTGCCCAGGGTGTGCTCTTCGCTTGCGAGAATCAGCTTCGCGTCAACGAATCCGACGATGTTCTCGAGTTCGCCGAGAGTGAGCCTGGGATTGAGGCAAGCCGCGCAAGCGCCAAGCGTCCAGACCGCGAAAAGATCGGCAAAAAAGGCCGGCGCCCCCCCATGGGCGATGGCGACAACCGTGCCGGGGCCGACGCCGAGCTTGGCCAACAGCCCCGCTCGCCGCGCGGTCCTGTTAGCAAGGTGGTTGGATTCCCAAACCTCGTCCGCGCGGACATCGTGAAGCCGGCCCATCGATGCAAAGTCGAGTCCCATGCCGATACCCCCACCCAATCGACTTCATCTGGGAGACGCATCCCGACGCCGACTTCGGGCATCGATTCACGAGCTGCCGACCGAAACTCTACGCTACCCGAAAAACGAAGGCAAAATGCCGGAAATCGCAGCGGGCGAACGAGTGGATGGGATATGCTTCCAGGCCTCTACGCGCGATCTGCTAGACCGCACTGCGGTTCGAACGCCTCATCATGACCGGAACCACAAGTGGGGCGCTGCACAGCGCTGCGAAGAAACACCATGCCGAGGGCACGACATCGAGCGGAAATAGCCACATCGTTATCCCAAACGAGATTGCCAGCAGGCAACCGAAGGCGCGCGCATTGCGGCTTGAAGACAGCACAAGCGCCCCGCATGCCGTGACGCAATAGATGTACTCGATGCCATCGATCACTTCGACGCCATGCAGGTAGGCGATATGGCCGCCGAAATCGGGCGTGGCCATGGGCCGGACCGGGTTTGCGACTGCGACGAACGAGAGGTAGAGGCTGACAACGACCCCAGCCGGTATCAGCAGTGCAAAAAGCTGACGCCGCAAGTTTCGTCGCTCTGCAAGGAAACCGGTGACCGGACCGGCGATGGGCCAGAAGGAGAAGGCGAAGAAAAGAAAGCCATATGCAGCAAAGAACGCGATATCCGGTGGCGCGCGGCCTTCAATCCCAAGCCAGACGATCCCTTCCAGACACTGCTGAACGCCAAAGAGCATCGGGAAGAGCGAGAGGGTCTTCGTGCGCCGATCTAGATCGAGCCGATGGGCACGACTTCCGGCAACCACAGCTGTCGCTATGAGAAGTCCGCCAGCGATGAAGCTAGCTTGCGCCGAAAAACACATGCGTACAAACTCCCCACCGAAGACTATCAGGCCCTGCGACGCTTCGCGCCACCAATCGAGCCCGGACAGGCGGCGCCGGAACCTTGCCGCAAATGTGGGATCAGTGACCGCCTTGGGTCAGAAGCCGACGTGGGGATTGCCTCGGGACAGGTCCGCCTTGTCCCCAACACCCGACACTGGGGCCGGCGCGCAGCGACAATTAGGATGGCGCCTGACGACAACTAGGATGACCGGTTGGGGAGACTCCTGATTCGAACTCCCCCGCGATCGCGGGGGGAAGTTCGAATGGCCTGCTGCCGGTTTCACGGACACCGAGTTTAGGTGCGAAGATGGACCCGGAGGTGGACGATGGAACGCAGACGATTTGGCCGCGAGTTCAAGCTCGAGGCGGTGAAGCTGGTGCGCGAGCGGGGCGTGACGGTGGCGCAGGCCGCCCGTGATCTCGATCTGCACGAGAACCTGTTGCGCAAATGGGTGAAGGATTTTGCGGCCGACCCGCAGCACGCCTTTCCTGGCCCTGGGCAGATGAAGCCGGAGCAGCTGGAGATCGAGCGGCTGCGGCGTGAAGTGCACAAGCTGAAGGCGGAGCGCGACATCCTAAAAAAGGCCGCGGCCTACTTCGCGAGGGAAGCGCTATGAAGTTTGCGTTCGTCGCGAAGCACCGAGGGATCTGGCCGGTGCGGTGGATGTGCGAGGCTCTCGGGGTCTCGCGTTCGGGCTTCCATGCCTGGCTGACGCGATCACCCAGCAAACGAGCCAGAGCCGACGAGGAGACCGGGGCGGCGGTGCGGGCGAGTTTCCTCGCCAGCGACCGGACCTATGGCGCTCGCCGCGTCTGGCGGGACGTGCTGGCGGATCGCACGTCTCTGGCGATCTAGCTCTTGAAGCTCGCCGGCCAGTTCTGCCCGCTTGCGCTTCAATGCCGTGATGACGTGAGCATCGGCCATGCCCCGATCATGGCGCTAGAGTCCTGAATCTGCTACAAGATCATTGGTGCGTTTGCTACCTAATGCCCCGGAATTCCCTGCACGCGGCAGCGAATTCCCTGATCCATCCGGTCGGGAACGTATTCGAATTCTCGGGCGAAATCAGTTTCTTACGGAAAAACCGACGGCCAAAGTGAGCTCAGATTCGCGAGAATTCCCTGTTCTTTCCCTGCCAAACAGGGAACTGCTAGCTGAGACCGGTTCGTCGCAGACTGCGTCCACAGCCAGCCGGTCGCCGCCCGTCTGCGAGACTGAGTGCGGCTCTCGTTCCGTGCCTGAACACCCCTGAGAATTCAGGGAGTTGCGCCGCTTCTTGACCACCCGTGACGTCGTTCCGCGCTTGCAGGGAGCGCTCGCGGCGTCACTGCCAACGCGGCGGAGCGGTTCTGCTCGAAGATATCGCGGCGGTTGAGATGGCGATCGTGCGTGAAGTGATTTTGGATCGAAGCGTGGACGGCGGCGAGCTTCCGGAGCGAAATGATGTCCCTGAATCTTGCCATCGATCCCTATCGCCGCCTGACCGGCTGGTGTGAGTTCTTGGCCCGGTTGTCCGCACAAAAGGCCTCGTGCGCGCGCTTATGTCGCCTTGAGCAGCACGTGGCGGCGATTGCTGGTGTATGGGCGCACCTCGGTGGGCCAGCGCCCGGCTTCGACCGCCGCCGCCCATTCGCGGCTCACCAGCACCTCGGGACTCTCGATTTCGTAAACCGCCGAGTGGCGCGGCTGGCCTTCAACCCCGATCCGGCGTTCCGTTCCGCCGAGGCTCAGGGTGAAGGGCTCGGCCGTGAGTCGGGTCACCGAAATGACGCCCGGTACCTGCAACAGGTTAGGGACATGCTCCCGGTCATAAACCTCGTTGAAGAGGTCCTCCTTCTCGGGCTCCACGTCCATGCTGGCAATAAAGATGTAACTGGCACTGAATGTCATGTTGCCTGACCTCCCCGGTTTGCAGCCCAGGCTCGGGCCACGACAACCAAACGCGGCGCGTCAGAATGCCAGGAATTCGCGCGGCGTTGAATTAAACGCTTTCGCCTGCTCGATGTTCGCCAAGTGTCCCGTGTCCCTGGTCACGGCGGTCCTGGCACCCGGAATTCCCGCCGCGATCACCTCGCCATGTTCGGGCAGGCTCGCCGGGTCCTGCTCCCCGATGATGACCGGCGTCGGCACGCCGATCTACCTGGGTTCGGCGCGGAAATCCATATCCCCGATCGCGACGCCGCCGCCGGGACGGCGTTCGAGAATCGTTTGCATGATGAAACCGCGCGCATTCGCGATGACATCCGCGCTGTCATCGCCCGCCGCGCGGCCGGGTGTGAACCAGCGCCCGATCGAGGCCTCGGCGATCGCGGAGATATCGTCAATTTCGGCCATCCGGGTGCGCTCGCGCCACATTTTCCTGTTCGGAGAATAGGAGGTCGTGTCGGCGAGCGCCAGGCGCGCCAACCGTTCGGGCGCGTTGATGCCGAGCCACCGACCGGCCATCCCACCCATCGACAGGCCGCGGAACGACACCTTCTCGATACCGGGCTCGTCAAGCAGGCCGGGGAGCATCCATCGGGTCCGCATCGCTGGCGCCGCGGATGGTCACGCGGCTGCGGTCGGCCGCGTCGGGACGGATCGCCGGCGGCGAGACGAACTCAGTCTTGCCATCGGCGCCGGCGGCGCCATAGTTTGACGCTGCGGACCGGGCACCCGGTCCCGTGAATTCGATGTCCGACGGGGTCGCTCCCACGACAAACCGGGCACCCGGACTGGGGACGGAGACAGCATCGATGGCGACCGTGGAAATCTGCGATGTGCGCAAGAGCTTCGGCCCGGTGGAGGTCATCCACGGCGTTTCGATCGACATCGCCGACGGCGAGTTCGTCATCCTGGTGGGACCGTCGGGATGCGGAAAATCGACCCTGCTGCGGATGATCGCGGGGCTCGAGGAAATCTCTGACGGCGAGATCGTGATCGGCGGCCGGGTGATCAACAATGTCGCGCCCAAGGACCGGGACATCGCGATGGTGTTTCAGAACTACGCGCTCTATCCGCACATGACGGTCGCGGACAATATGAGCTTCTCGCTCAGGCTGCAGCGCGCACCGCGTGAGGAGATCGACCGCCGGGTCCGGCAGGCGGCGGAAATTCTGGGTCTCACGCCCTATCTCAAGCGCCTGCCCAAGCAACTCTCGGGCGGCCAGCGGCAACGCGTGGCGATGGGGCGCGCGATCGTTCGCGACCCCAGGGTGTTCCTGTTCGACGAACCGCTCTCCAATCTCGATGCCAAGCTGCGCGTGGCCATGCGCACCGAAATCAAGGAACTGCACCAGCGGCTCAGCACCACCACGGTCTACGTCACGCACGACCAGATCGAGGCGATGACCATGGCCGACAAGATCGTGGTCATGCAGGACGGTATCATCGAGCAGATGGGCTCGCCCCTGGAGCTATACGATTCCCCGGCCAACCTGTTCGTGGCCGGCTTCATCGGCTCGCCCGCCATGAACATGTTCAGGGGACAGATCAAGGTGAACGGCAGCACCTCGGTGGTCGGCGAGGACGGTACCACCTGGGCCATCGCCAACGCGCCGGCGGCCTCCGACGGCCGCCCGGTGATCTGCGGGGTTCGCCCCGAGCATGTGAATATCGACGAAAGCGGAACTCCGGCGGAAATCGTCGTGGTCGAGCCGACCGGATATGAAACCCAGGTGATGCTCAAGCTCAACCAAACCGAGTTCACCGCCGTGTTCCGCGAACGGGTGACCGCAAAGCCGGGCGAGATCATTCGGATCAAGCCGAACCCGGATCTGATCTACCTGTTCGATCCCGAATCGCTGCGGCGCATCAGCGCATGACGTCGCGCCGCATCCTCGCGCCGGAATCGGGCGCCGGGGCCGGCGTCTGCGCGACCCCGCAATGAATTGACATACTGACATACGGGTGGTTTTGTAGGCGCGGCCTTTGCCCATCGCGGGCGGGCGAAATCGAGCCGTCGTCATGCCTCGTGCATCCTCCTGGGTCGCACCTCCCGGACAAGCAAGACACTCGAATCTGCGGCAACCCGCATGTCCTCTGATCAAGGTCTCGGTGCGGAATCCGGCAGCTCGGCGACGCCGATGCGCGCGCGTCTTGCATGGCGGCGCGCGGGCCGCGTGAGGAGCGACAACCGCTTCGCGCGTTCATGAAACGAAGCGCCAGAGGGGCCAAAACCGGGGACGGAGAGATGGACGCGGCATCTGGATCGAATGCGCTGAACGGCGGGCAGATGATCGTGGACTACCTGGTCCGCGAGGGCGTCCCCTATGCGCTCGGCCTGTGCGGGCACGGCAATATCGGATTCATCGACGCGCTGTACGAGCGGTCCTCGGACATCGAGACCATCTCGGTGCGTCATGAATCGGTCTCCGGGTTCATGGCCGACGTCTACTACCGCGTCACCGGCCAGCCGATCGCGACGTTCACGTCCTGCGGGCCGGGGTCGGCCAACATGCCGATCTGCCTTGCCAACGCCTATCTCGACTCCGTCCCGTTCCTTGCGGTGACCGGCAACGTTCCGACGGGCCAGTTCAACCGCGGCGCCTTTCAGGAGCTCTATCGCCACTACCAGGCCGACTACCCGTCCTCGGTGCGGGCGTACTGCAAGAGGGTGTTTCAGCCGACCCGCGGCGACCAGATGCCGCATGCGGTCAAGGAGGCATGGAAGACCATGGTCACCGGCCGGCCGGGGCCGGTGGTGCTCGATGTCCCGTTCGACATCTTCAAGGAAGATACGGGCGCGACGACGCCGGATCCCAAGGAATGGACCGCGAACATCTCGTGCCGCGCGGGGGCCGATCCCGAGGGCGTGCGCAAGGCGGCCGACATGCTGGCCGGCGCGGAACGTCCGGTGATCGTCGTGGGGCAGGGGGTGCGCTACGGACGGGCGACCGACCGGCTCGTGGCTCTTGCCGAGAAGCTGCAGATCCCGGTCGCCATGTCGGCGAGCGGGATCGGCGCGATCGACGCGGCCCATCCCCTCGCGCTCGGGCTCGTCGCCCGCAACGGGCCGTATCAGGCCAACAACGCCGCGCGGCGCGCCGATGTGCTGCTGGCGCTCGGCGTCAGGTTCGACGACCGCACGTCGAGCACGTGGATTCCGGGCTATTCGTTCACGATCCCGCCGACCCGTCTGATCCATGTCGACATCGATCCCGAGGAGATCGGCCGCAACTATCCGGTGGCGCTCGGCCTCATGGCCGATGTCGGAACTTTCCTCGACCAGCTCCTGGCCGAACTCGATCGGCGGGACTCTCCCATCCCCGATGCGCGCAGGCGCTGGCTCGCCGACATCGACGGCTGGCGCAAGGAATGGGACGCGCTTGTCGAGCCGGGTTTTTCCGACGAGGCGACGCCGATCAACCCGCAGCGGGCGGCACGCGAGATCGACCTCGCGCTTCCGGACGATGCGATCCTGGTCTCGGATATCGGAATCCACCACAACTGGCTGATCCAGTACTGCCGGCCGAAGCGGCCGGACTCGCTGATCGGATCGATGGGGTTTGGCCCGATGGGCTTCGGCGTCGCCGGGGTCCTCGGCGCGAAGCTCGCCGCGCCGGACCGGCCGTGCGTGTCGGTGTGCGGAGACGGCGCGTTCATGATGCACAACTCGGTGCTCGCGACCGCGGTCGAATACAACATCGGCGCGGTATGGGTGGTGTGGAACAACTATGCGTTTGCATCGATCCGCGGCCTCCAGCGCGGCTATCTCGAAGGGCGCGAGCTCGCGACCGACTTCAGACACCCCGAAACCGGAGCGCCGTACAATCCGGACTTCGCCGCGCTCGCGCGCTCGTGCGGCGTCGAGGCCGTCGGCATCGACCGTCCGGGCGATCTTGGGGATGCGATCCGCCAGGGCATTGCCACCAACCGCCCCTATCTGATCGACGCCAATATCGGCGCGGAAAGGAACCCGGGCGGTGCCGGCGTGTGGGAGCTGCCGGGACTTGGACGCAGCGCGCCGATCATCGGCGGGCGCTATGAGCATGGCTGAACCGGGACAGAAATCCTCACGGACGAAGGCCGGAGCGTGACATACTGACATTTTCGCGGGATTCCAATATATGTGCCGGGCCCCTGAATGTGGGCACGAAGCAGGAACAGGATTTCATGGTAACGATCGACCGCCCGAGATCATTGACCGAAGTGGTCACCGCCTATCTGCGCAAGGAAATCGTCGACGGCGAGTTCGAGCTCGGCCAGGCGCTGTCGGAGTCGAAAATCGCGGCCCGTTACGAGGTCAGCAGAACGCCGGTGCGCGAGGCATTTGCCTGTCTCGGCCTCGAGGGGCTGGTGCGCACCGAGCCGCAGCGCGGAACCTTCGTGTTCACCATGGACCGCGCCCAGTTCGCCCAGATCAGCGAAACCAGATCAATTCTGGAGACGGCGGCGGTTCGACTGGCCAATGAGCGCAATCGCGAGGAACTGGTGCGCGAATGGGACCGGCTCGTCGGCGAAATGACCGAAGCCATCGAGGCGCGGGACGCCAGGCGATATTCGCAATGCGACGGTGCGTTCCACCAGACCCTGTTCGACCTTGCCGAGAACCCCTTCCTTGCCGCCGCCGGCCAGTCGTTTTCGGCCAAGATGGCGGCGGTGCGCAACCGCCTTGGCAGCCAGCCGGCGCATATGGCCCAGTCTTACGACCAGCACCTCGAGCTCCTCGCCCACCTCAAGCGCGGAGACATCGACAAGGTGGCCGATCTCTTGGAACGGCACATCCGGTTCAAGGGTGAATCCTTCTGGTCCGTTCCCGAAACCGCGCCGAAGTCGCGCTGGGAGCGCATGTCGGAAGTCTCCGAATAGCGTCTTCTCCCGCTTCCGCCCCATCGGCCCGACGGGGGCGCGGACAGCGTACCCTGCGTGTTGACGCCAGCAATTGTATGCCAGTATGTCTATTGGCGAGCGACAGTGTGGCGCGGCCGGTGCATCGGCCACGCGTGCGGCGGCCCAATCGACAAAAAGCCCGTGATGGAGGAGCGTTCGCGATCGTGACCGAGCAGCCGACAAGGGAACTCGCCGACTTCCTCTCGAGCCTCACATACGAGGCGCTGCCTGACCATATCCGCGAACGGGTGACGGACATCATTCTCGACACCGTCGCGAGCGCGATTGCCGGTCGCCACGGCGATGAGACGCGGCAGGTCGAGGCGCTGGCGAGCGCGATCGGCGGGCCGAGATCGTCGACGGTCATCGCCGCGGCGCCGAGCTCGCTGGCCGGCGCGACCTTGACCAATGGCTACCAGGTCACCGCGGTCACGGTCTGCGATATTCACAGGCCGACGCTATGCCACGTGACGCCCGAGGTGGTGCCTCCGGCGCTTGCGATCGCCGAGGAGCGGGGCGCCAGCGGGCGCGATTTCCTCGTCGCCGTCGCGGCCGGCCTTGAAGCGGTCGTGCGCGTCGGCGCCGGCATGAACTACAGGGCGATGCGCGCGCGCGGGTGGCACTCGCCGGGGGTGATCGGCCCGTTCGGCGGCGCGGCGGCCGTCGCCTCGCTGCTCGGACTGGACGCCGAGCGGTTCCGCAATGCGCTGTCGCTCGCGGGCACCCAGTCGGCCGGGACGTTTGCCCATTGGGGAACGCCGACCATCAAGTTCCACCAGTCGCGCGGGGCGCTTTCGGGGCTGATGGCCGGGTTGCTCGCCGAGCAGGGATTTCCGGCCGGGCCGGAGATTCTCGCCGCCGAGACCGGCGGACTGTTCAAGCTCTATTCCGATGGCGGCAATCCGGCCGCGGTGACGGCCGGGCTCGGCGAGCGCTGGGAGCTCGAGACCATCTCACTTAGACTGTGGCCGGCGGCAAGCTCCATCCAGTCGGTCATCACCGCCGTGTTGGCGCTCGTGGAGGAGCACGATCTGCAGCCTGGGAATGTCACCGGCATCGACGTCGGATTGTCCAGGACGGTCTACGACATGCACGGGACGCTGCCCTGGAACGACAAGTTCCGCGCGCTCCTGTCGACGCCCTATGTCACCGGCGTGGTCCTGCACGACCGGCGCTGCTGGCTCGACCAGTTCGCGGCCGAGCGGATCGGCGATGCAGCGCTCGACCGGTTCATCCGCGACCGGATCGCTGTCGCGATCGACGACTCGGTCGAGGGCACTGGCGCGCTCGTGACCGTGCGGACCAGCGATGGCCGCGCGCTGGTCGATCGGCGCGCCTATCCGCGCGGCGACGCGGCCGACCCGCTGACCCGCGATGAGATCATCGCCAAGTTCCGTGATGCCGCGGACGGGCTGATCGACCGCGATGCGACAGACCGGGCTATCGAAATGCTGGTCGGGCTTGCCGATGTCCCGAAGATCTCCGATCTCTGCGCCGCGCTGTCGCGGCCGATGGCCCGGGCGGCGTGATGGACAACAAGGCGGACATCCAGCCGAGCGCCGAGCTCGCCGCGTTCGCCGCGGGCCTTGACTACGACGACCTTCCGGCATCGACGCGCGAGTTTGCCCGAAACTGGTTCGTCGACTCGATTGCCTCGGCGCTCGCCAGCGATCTGAGCGACGAGACCCGGCGCTACGCCCAATTCGCGCGGGCCGCGGGAGGGGCGGGCGAGGCCTCTGTGTTCGGCACCAATGATCGGCTTTCGCTCATCGGGGCCAGCCTCATCAATGCCTATCAGATCACCGCCGTCACCGTGTGTGACACCTATGTTCCGGCTCACGTCCACATCGGCCCCGAGATCATCCCTCCCGCGCTCGCCATCGCCGAGCGCGACGGGGCCAATGGCCGGTCATTGCTGACGGCGATCGCGGCCGGCGCCGAGGTCGCGGTGCGGGTAGCGGCCGGGATCGACTACGAGGTCGCCGGTCCCATGGGCTGGCATTTCCCCGGGATCGTCGGCCCGTTCGGGGCCGCCGCCGCTGTCGGCCGGTTGCGCGGGCTGACGCCGCTGCAGATGCGCAACGCGTTCGGGCTCGCCGGCAGCCAGGCCGCGGGCACCTGGGCATCGTGGGGGACGCCGACAGTCAAATTCCACCAGTCGCGCGGCGCGGTGTCGGGTCTGCTGGCGGGGCTGCTGGCCGAACAGGACTTCACCTCGTCGAGCGAGATATTGACCCATCCGGATGGTGGCATGCTTGCCGCCTATTCCGATGGCGGCCGGCCGGATGCGATTCTGGACGGCATCGCGGAGCGCTACGAGCTCGAGCGCATTTCGTTGCGTCTGTGGCCGGGCGGCACGCCGTTGCAGCCGACGCTGACCGCGGTGTTCGACTTGATCACAGCCGAACGGCCGGTCTTTTCCGAGATCGAAGAGGTCCGCGTGTCGGTCGCGCGGTCGGTTTATGACGACCATGTCCGGTTTGCCGCGCCCAAGGGGACATTCGAGCTGCTGCTGTCGTTTCCGTTCACCGTCGCCTCGGCCTTGCGCGACGGCCGGTTCTGGCTCGATTCGATCGGGCCGGACCGGGCCGCCAATCCGGAACTGAACCAATTCATGAAAGAGCGCGTCGAGCTTGTCGCCGACGCCGGGCTGACACGCGAACAAAGCGCCCTGGACGTGCGGATGAAGGATGGCCGAACGCTCGGCGCGCGCGCCGGCGCGGCCAAGGGAACGCCGGGAAATCCCGCCTCGCTCGACGATGTTCAGGACAAGTACGCGCGGTGCGCCGCCGGGCGCTATTCGGATGCCGATGCCGGCGAACTCCTCGACCTGTTGACCCGCATCGACGAGCTCGAGAGCCTTGAGCGCGTGCTCGAACTCCTGCGCGCGGCGGGCCCAAGACCGGGCGGGTAGGGGCTTTCCGGCACGCGTTCGGCGCGGCTCATCCGCACCAGGAAAGCGCCGATTTCAGCCGTTTCGCCCGGGCCACCGGCGCGGGGACGGCGCCGAACAATTAATTGACATACTGACATACCGATGATCTAGTTGTCGCAAGCTGCAGATAAGCGGCACGTTCTTGGGAGGGCGCCTGTGAAGGCAAGCGTCGTCATGCGCCCGTGGGACAGAGGTTCATCTGATGTCGGGGGCGCTCATTCGGACAGTGGGGCGCTATCTCCTCGTCTATGGGGTCGCCTTCCTGATCCTGCTGCCGTTCCTGTGGGTGTGCCTGTCGGCGTTCAAGCCGGAGTCGGAATTGCTCCGATATCCGCCAACGCTGTTGCCCCAGAAATGGACGGTCACGAACTTCACCCAGTTCTTCGAGGCGACCTCGTTCCACATCGCGATGTTCAACTCCGGCATGATTGCCGCGTTGACCACGGTGCTGGCGATGGGTGTCGCGGCGCCGGCGGCCTACGCGCTGGCGCGGTTCCACAACCGGCTGTTCGAGTCGATCGCGCGGTTGTTCGTCTACACCTACATGATCCCGGCAATCCTGCTGGTGCTGCCGGTGTACAAAATCTTCTTCAACCTCGGGCTCGGCAACAATCTGTGGGGCCTCGCGCCGATCTACACGGCGCTCGTCCTGCCCTTGATGCTGTGGACGTTGCGTTCATTCTTCGCCGGCATCCCGGTCGAACTCGAGGAAGCGGCAATGGTCGATGGCGCCAACCGCTTCCAGGCGTTCTGGAAGGTCGTTCTGCCCCAGGCAATTCCGGGCATGATCGCAACCGGTATCGTCGCCATCAACATCGGCTGGAGCGAGTATCTGTTCGCCGCGACGCTGCTCACGAGCCCGGACACCATGACCATCAGCCCGCGGCTCGAAAGCTTCATGGGCCGCGGCCTCTACAACTGGGGCTGGCTCATGGCCGGCGCGCTCGCGGTCACCGGCCCGCTGATCATCGTTGCTGCATTCATGCAGCGCCATCTCATCGCCGGATGGGGAGCGGGCGCGCTCAAGGGGTAAGGGGGATCGCCGGTGGTTCGGGCCACCAGACATGGAACAAACAAGAAATCAGCGGAGGACATGAGAAATGAACATTCGAAGGCTTAAATCAGTGGGTTCGGCACTGTCGTGCGCCGCGCTTCTCGCCGTGGCGGCTGGGCCGGTGGATGCGCAGGAAAAGCAGATCGTTCCTTTCCTCACCGCGGAGAGCTCGCCGGATTCAGTCCAGGCGATTCTCGGGCTGATTGCCGAGTTCGAAGAACAGAACCCGGACATCGGCATCGAGCTGCAACTGACGTCCAACGACAATCGTGGCCCGCGCATCATCAACTCGGTGTCGGTGGGCGACGAGCTCGGCATCTTCGAGATCGAGCGTCGGCTCGTTCCCGACTTCACCCGCGCCGGCTATCTGCTGCCGCTGGACTCGATCGTCGAGGAGATCGGCATCGAAAAATTCATCCCCGGTTCGCTGCTCTACTGGCCGTGGGATGGTCACCTCTACCAGTTCACCTCCGATCTCTCGGCGGCGACACTCTACTGGCGCAAGGACACCTTCGAGGAAGCCGGCCTTGCCGAGCCGGACAGCTTCGAGCGCCTGCTTGAGGCGTCCGAGCGCCTGCACGGACAGAATGGCATGTCGGGTAATGCGTTCGAGGCATCGAACCGCGGCGGCGTGCAGCGGTTCGTCACCTTCCTGTGGCAGAACTGCGGTGACTTCTACACCGAAGACGGAGAGCTGGCGTTCGACCGCGACGGCACGCGCCAGGCGGTCGAGGATTATGCCGCGCTCAACGCGTTCAACCCGGGCGGCAGCCATTCCTGGGGCTCGCTGGACGCGGTCAACTCGTTCATCGCCGGACGGGTTCCGCTGGCGCTGTTCCCGGGCCGGCTGGGTTTCAATCTGGCCAACAACGCGCCCGATATCGCCAAGGTGACCGGCAATCGCGAAGCGCGCGTCGCGCGCGGCGGCGAAGGCCCGCGGGTCGTCTACGGCGCCGTGACGAGCTATTCGATCGGCTCAACGGTGCGTCATCCGGAAGCCGCGAAGAAGTTCCTTAAATTCCTGTTCACGGGCGACCAGCTTCTGACCTACTCGATGGGCGTTCCAGGCCACATCGCGCCGGCAATCAAGGAAGTCCAGGCACGGATGCTCGAACAGGACGATCCTTACATCAACGACTATCGCGATTGGGTCGAGACCATCCTCGAGGCCACGACCTACTTCAACGCCGAGGCCCAGAACATGGGTTCGATCAAGGACGACTGCACGTTCGAAAAGTCGCTCGTGCCGATGCCGTGGTCGGCCCGGGTGATGGGGCAGTCTCCGGTGGTCTCGACGATGTTCCAGCGCATCTCGCTGCAGGACGTGCCGGTCGAGGAAGCCTATGCCGACGCGGTTGAGGAACATCGCGCGCAGATGGAGGCGTGGAAACAGGAAAACGACTGGGAGCCGGCACCGGCCGACTGGACCCCGCCGGGGATGCAATAGGCCCCGCGGGCGGTCATGAAGAAGCTTCGGCCCGGCCGCTGCGTCCGTGAACTGATGCTCGAAGGAATGATCGTGAATGGCACTCACTCGAGCGGTTAAGTCCGCGGATGCGGTCAGGGCTGCCGGACCGAAGCGGAGCGGCGACGGACTGGGATCGGGAACCGTCTTCGGCCTCTTGATGGTCGCGCCGGCGGTTCTCGTTCTCGTCTGCGTGCTTCTTTATCCAGCTTTTGTCGCGCTTCAGTCGAGCTTCTACCGGATCGTCACCGTCACGCGGGCGGAGACTTTCGTCGGGCTGACCAACTACGAAAAGGTTCTGGTCGAGCAGGCTTTCTGGGAGTCTCTCCAGCGATCGGTCATCTGGTCGGTCGGTGCCATGACGACACAGATGATCGCCGGCGTCGCGGTCGCGCTGGTGTTGCACAAGCAGATCAGGGGCCGTTCCTTCGTGCGCGGGTTGGTGCTGTTTCCTTATCTGGTGCCGGCGATCGTGGCGGTTCTGATCTGGCGCTGGATTTTCAGCGACACCGTGGGCGTCGCCAACTGGCTCCTCGTCGATTCATGGGGGATCCTCGATCAGCCGATCCCGTGGTTCAATCCGGGCTGGGTGATGGTCTCGGTGATCGTCATGTCGCTGTGGAAGTACCTGCCCTATTGGGCGCTGTTCGTTCTCGCCCGGCTGCAAACGCTGCCGCCCGATCTGATCGATGCCGCCAAGATCGATGGCGCGAGCGCCTGGCAGAGGTTTCGATACATTACCCTGCCGTGGATCCTGCCGGTGGTGATCGTCCTGCTCGTGCTGCGGACGATCTGGGCGTTCAACGAGTTCGACATGGTCTACCTCCCGGCGGGTGGCGGACCGCTGTTCGAGACCACGACGATCCCCGTCTATATCCGGCGCGTCGCCTTCGAATTCGGCGACATGGGACACGCCGCCGCGGTCGCGATGGTCATGCTGGTCATGGTGGCGATCCTCACCAACGTCTATTTCTGGGTGTATCGCCGCGCGGAAGACCGGCTCAACTAGACGGCCGGGCCACGGCGCGGGTTTCCGGCGGCCTGTCAGCGCCATATGGTCTCTGCTGACGCTTCCCCCGCAGGACGCAAATGATCGAAACCGATGGCCTCACCAAGAGATTCGGGTCACGGCTCGCCGTCGACGGCCTCGATCTGAGCGCCAGGGCAGGCGAGATATACGGGTTCCTCGGCCCCAACGGGGCTGGCAAGTCGACCACGATCCGGATGCTGCTCGGCATTCTCGAGCCGGACGCGGGCGAGGCGCGCATTTGTGGCCGCAAAGTTCGCCGCGGTGACCGCGAGGGGCGCTGTCTGGTTGGCGCGGTCGGCGAAGTGCAGCACCTTTACGGTGACATGACCTGCCTCGAATACCTGCATTTCTTCGCCATGCTCTACCGCGTCGCGCGGCCGGTGTCGCGGGTCCGTGAGATGCTGGGCGATGTCGGCCTCGCCGATCGCGCCGGCGATCGCGCGGTCGACCTGTCGAAGGGCTTGCAGCAGAAGCTCGGCCTTGCGCGCGCGCTCCTGCACGACCCGCCGGTGCTGGTGCTTGACGAACCCGTCTCCGGCCTCGATCCCCACGGCATCCGCGAGGTGCGCGAGATCATCGTCCGCGAGCGAGACCGGGGGCGGCTTGTTTTCTGCTCCTCGCACGTTCTCTCCGAGGTCGAGCGCACCGCCGACCGCGTCGGCATCATCCGCGAGGGAAAGCTCGTCTTCGAGGACACCATCGGCGAGGTCACGCGGCGCTATGCATCGCTCGAGGAGGCGTTCGTCTCGATCACGGGCGAGTTCGCCGAGAAGGAAGGGGCCGAAGCGTGAGCGGGCCCGTCGCCATCCCGACCCGGCTGTCCGTCGCCGGCGTGATCGCATGGCGTGAGGCGAAGGCGACGATGCGGGGGGTTGGCGGGCTTGCCGCGCTCACCGTGGCGCTGATCGCGGCAATCTGGGTCGTGCTGGTCGATGTGCGAGCGCTCAGGGCCAGTGGCGTTCTGGTCCTCGCCGATCCGTTGAAGGCATCGATGTCGACGGCAATCCTGGTGCTGGCACTGTTCGTTGCCGTGTCGGCCGCCGTATCGGCTGCCCGCGACCGCGAGAGCGGCACGCTGGAGGTGCTGTTCTACGGTCCGGTCGACGAGGTGTCCTACATTCTCGGCAAGCTGGGGGGGCTGCTCCTCGCCTATGTCGCCGGCCTGCCGCTGCTGATCGTTTCGTTCGCCATCCTGTCGGCTCTCACAGGGTTTGCGCTCACTGTCCCGGTCGTCCTCGGCCTCTGCCTCTCGGTGATCCCGGCGGCCGAGATCATCGGCTTCGGCGTGATGCTGTCGGTCGGAACCGACAGGGTGCGCACCGCCTTGCTGGTCCTCATCACGACGATCGCCGTGCTGTTTGGAATATCGATTGCCTACACCATGGTTCTCCTCGTCGAGATCGACGACCCCTCGAGCTCGGTTCTGCCGCTGCGCGATACGTTGGCGGCACTCGATGCCGTCGTGCGCTGGATTTCGCCCTTCGCTTATCTGGACCGTGTTGTCGACGGAGCGGCGTCGCGCGCATGGCGCACCGCGCTCGCAGGTTTGGCTGCGTCGGTCGCGTTCACGGCCGCAATGACGGCAATCGCCGCATGGTGGCTGCGCCGCCGGGGAGTCCACCGCAGGGGTGAGTAGGATGAAGGATAGTCTGCGGCGCATATTGCTCGTGGGAGTTGCGTTCGCCCTGGCTGGCCTCGTGCCGGCGGGGAAGGCTGGTGCGGAAGGGCAGGTCGTTTATTGGCCGCTTGTGTCCAATGCGACCGAGTATCGACGCATCCCCTATCCCCGCGAAGCGGGGCCGCTGCTCGTGCTCGCGGACTCCGAGGTCGTGATCGAGGCGCGGCGGGCCGAGGTCGCGTTCTGGCCGATCACGCGGGAATATCTCGCCGACTTCGCGGGACCACCTGAATTCATCGAGGGCACGGTCGAGATCGTCGACGGTGCGGGCAATGTGATCGCGCCGACACCTGAGCCCTACGTGCTCTGGTATCCGGCCGGAGTCGGCGCGGGCCCGTCCGACATGGTGCGCGGCGCGGACGCGGTCGCGCTCCACGAGGAATATGTGAACACGGCGCGCGCCAGCGCGTTGCGTCTGCTTGAATATCAACGGCTGGTCACCGAATCTCGGGCGGCGGTGGAGGCATGGGCGCGGATGGCCGCCGACGATCCCGATAACCCGCCGCCGCCGCCGCCGGAGCTGACGGTCCCCGAGCCGAAACCTTACCAGGCGTTCGCGACCGAGCCGCGAGAGGCCGCCATCGTGGCCCTCCCGGAAGGCGCCTACACGGTGCGAATTCGGGCGCGGAACAGCCAGCTTGTTCCTGGAAGCGAGCGCGGTCTCATCAGCTTCGCGTCCGTCGACCAAGGGGTCGGCTATGTGCTGCGGCCGGGAAACCGCTGGACCCGTCCGCTCGTGACCTTCGATCCCGACGAGGCGGTCTATACCACCGGCGAGACTGATTTGTTCTTCCAGCCGGTACCGGTGGTCGAATATGTCGCGCGCCGCTTCACGCGGCTGTTCCGTCCACAATCGGTCGAAGTGATCGACCCGTCATTGACGCTCTGGGTGCCGGACGAGAGCCGGGGAGACAGCGGCTACAATTCCCGGTTTGCGCTCTGGAACGGGCAGACCAGGCTCGAAACGCTTGAGCGCACGGCCTACCGTGTGGCCCAGAAGCCGGGCCGAACGCGTGGCTACGAAATCGAGGAATTCACCGGACGCGCGGACGGGCCGCTCGAGCCCGACTTCGTCGCGATCCGCGTCGGCCGCGAATTGCCGGTTACGCGGGTGGGCATCGAGGGGGCCTCCGGTTCGGGCAATGCCGGATCCGGCGTGCGCGCGATCAGGCGCGTCACCCCCGTGCCGGAATACGTGTTGTTCCTTCCGGCCCTGTTACCGCTTGCGGTCGGGCTGGCCATGCGCGGCCTTGCGGGCCGCTTGCTGGCGGCGCGCCGCGACAGACCGATCGAGGTTGGCTGACATGACCGACGAGACCGAAGCCCCATTCTGTCCGGGACCGGGTCCAAATCCGCGTGCGCCGTCGATCAGTGTTCCCGAACGGGCATGCGACTGTCATGTCCATGTGTTCGGCCCGGCGTCCCTTTATCCCTACCAGAAGGAGAGGGGGTACACGCCGCCCGATGCGTCATTTGAAGCACTCATGGACCTTCACCGGGTTCTCGGCGTCGGCCGGGCGGTCATCGTCCAGGCGAGCGTTCATGGCACCGATAACAATGTCGTCGTCGACACCGTTGCGCGCGATCGCGAGCGCCTGCGCGGCGTGTGCGCGGTCGGCGAGGAAGTGAGCGAGGCCGAACTTGGCCGATTGAACAAGGCGGGCGTCCGCGGCGTTCGGGTCAATCTGGTCGACAGGGGCGGCATGCCCTTCTCCTCGCTCGATGCCGTCGGCGAGATGGGGCGGCGCATCGCCGACATGGGCTGGCATATCGAGTTTCTGGTTCACGTCCACGAAAGCGAGGAGCTCGTGCCGCTCGTCCGCTCACTGCCGGTGCCGGCGGTGATCGGCCATGTCGGCTATGTTCGCACCGATGCCGGCATCGACCATCCCGGTTTCCGCGAATTCGTGGCGCTGCTGCGCGACGGGCTCGGCTGGGTCAAGCTCACCGGTCCCTATCGCATCTCCGTCCGCGAGGCTCCACCCTATGACGATGTCACGCCATTCGCGCGTGCCGTCATCGAGGCGGCGCCCGACCGCGTGGTCTGGGGTTCGGACTGGCCGCACGTGATCCATTTCCGGCAGATGCCGAACGATGCCGACCTGATCGACTGCCTTGCCGACTGGGCGCCCGATGCGGCCATCCGGCGTCGAATATTGGTCGAAAACCCGGAAAAGCTGTACGGATTTGCAGGCTGAGTTGAAGCGGCGGGCGGCACCCGCCGCGGCGTCACCCAGTGGTCCGATTGCGACATTTGCCTCTCTTCGCTGCACCCGCCCCGGCAAATGTCGCAATCATGAGGACCACTGGCATGTTATTGAATCTGGTGGAGCTTTTGAATTTGACATTTGAGCACGAGCTTGGCAGCAACCGGGACTCAAATGTCAAATTCGCTCCACTCTCTCATGTCCGCCGTTTCAAGATGCAGGCGCAGAAATTCTCGGCTTGTGTGCAAGCGTTCTGTTCAGCCGCCGATGGGCATGACAGGAGGCGTGATCATCGAAACGACGGTCGATCAAACTCTGAT
>Ga0326597_10000277_pt1 | contig 96506 bp, 93 predicted proteins | sample RVTome_12_FD_203789 | JGI IMG/M metagenome (GOLD analysis project Ga0326597, IMG submission 203789) | Soil microbial communities from uranium-contaminated site in the Upper Colorado River Basin, Wyoming, United States - RVT100D185 | ecosystem: Environmental > Terrestrial > Soil > Contaminated >...
ACCGTTCATGATCGGGAAACTTCCACCGTTCATGATCGGGAAACTTCCACCGTTCATGATCGGGAAACTTCCACCGTTCATGATCGGGAAACTTCCACCGTTCATGATCGGGAAACTTCCACCGTTCGCACTGAGCCTGTCGAAGGGCGGGAGCCTTCCGTTCATGGTTCGACAAGCTCACCACGAACGGAAGATGAGTCGCCGCTATGAAGAGCGGGTGGCAACGAAAACAATTGGGCGACGTGTGCGGTGTCGTGAACGGCGGAACGCCTAAGACGGGTGTTCCCGAATACTGGGGCGGCAATCACCTGTGGATCACGCCTGCGGAGATGGGCAAGCGTCTCAGCCCTTACGTCAGTGAAACCGAACGCAAGATTACGGACTTGGGTCTTCGTGACAGCTCGGCGCGGATGCTGCCGCCCAACTCGGTCATTCTATCGTCTCGCGCTCCAATCGGGCACTTGGTCATCAATACCAATTCGATGGCGACGAATCAAGGTTGCAAAGGGCTGATTCCCGGAAGCCAGCTCCAGCACAAGTTTCTGTATTACTATCTGAGTAGCATCGTCGATGTGCTGAACTCGCTTGGAACAGGAGCGACCTTCAAAGAGTTGTCTGGCGGCAAGCTCAAGGAGGTCACAGTGCCCATCGCACCCCTCCCCGAACAGCGGCGGATCGTCGGCCTCCTCGACGAAGCATTTGAGGGCATCGCCACCGCCAAAGCCAACGCCGAAAAGAACTTCCAAAACGCCCGCGCCCTCTTCGAAAGCCACCTCCAATCCGTCTTCAGCCAGCGCGGCGAGGGGTGGAAGGAGACGACCCTAGAGCATGTTTTGTCTGTCCAGCCCCGCAATGGATGGTCTCCGCCTGCGGCAAACTACTCGGATTCGGGAGTTCCGGTGCTCACCCTTTCTTCAGTTACCGGATTTCAGTTTCGTGCCGGTAAACTTAAGTTTACGTCAGCCAAGGCTGATCCGCGTCGGCACTATTGGGTGAAGAACGGTGACTTCCTGATTACCCGAAGTAACACACCGAAACTGGTCGGCCACGTTGCTTCGCCGCAGGGATCACGGAGCCGACGATCTACCCGGACCTCATCATGCGCATGAACCCTGCGCCCGATCAAATGATGGCTGAGTTCCTTAACTATCAGATGCGCACCCCTTCACTACGAAAGGAAATAACCAGCAGAGCACAAGGAGCAAATCCGACCATGAAAAAGATTAGCAAGGGAGCAGTTCAAACTCTGCCAGTTCGAGTGCCTTCTATCTCAGTTCAGAAACAAATAGTCACTCGACTCAACACCCTCGCTGCCGAAACCCAACGCCTCGCGAGCCTCTACGAACACAAGCTCGCCGCGCTGGAGGCATTGAAAAAGTCGCTGCTGCACAAAGCCTTTAATGGGGAATTATGAGTAGGGTAGTTTGTATCCATCCCTTGACTGAATGCATACAAACTACCATACTTTGTTTCCATCCTTAAAAAGATAGATACAAACCGTGAAACGTATAGAACTGGGTAAAAACGTAGAACAAAAAGAGGGATTTAAATCATTTATCCCTCACCCGTTCCCTCCAAAAGACGGGTTTGATTTTGACTCACGCCTCTTCAAAAAAGTGGATCAAGCCACCCGGCTGCTGGGCAAGCTGGACGGCATTACAAAGTTGTTGCCCGACGCCGATTTTTTCCTCCTGATGTATCTCCGAAAAGACGCGGCCTCTTCGAGTCAGATTGAGGGGACACAAGCCACGATGATCGATGCCATCGAGGCGGAGGCAAAGGTAAACACCAATATTCTAAAAGATGTGGACGATATTCTGCACTACATCAAAGCGCACAAACGATTATTAATCGTTTTATAGAGATGGGCATTCTTTCACCGAAAGATAAAGATAAGAAATACGGCCAATCTTATATTTACAAAAGGTACACCCACATTTTTGCGGAAAAAAAATAACAAGCATGATGAACGAAGCCGAGACCAGGGCCGAGCACATTGATCCCGCGTTGAAAGCGGCGGGCTGGGGGGTTGTCGAGGGGAGCCGCATCCGGCGCGAGTATCCGATTGCGCCCGGCCGCATCGAAGGCCTCGGGCGGCGCGGCAAGCCGCTCACGGCAGATTATGTGCTGGAATATCGCAACACCAAGCTCGCCGCCATAGAAGCCAAGGCATGGGACGAAGCGCTGACCGAGGGAGTGGCGCAGGCTAAGAACTACGCGGGCAAGCTCGCCATACGATTTACATACTCTACCAACGGCAGCGCCATCTACGGCATAGACATGCAGGAGGGAAGCGAAGGCGAACGCTCCTGCTACCCCACGCCCGACGAACTTTGGAACCTAACCTTCGCCGAGGAAAACGCCTGGCGAGACCGCTTCGCCGCTATCCCGTTTGAGGACAAGGGGGGCTCGCATCCCAGCCGCTACTACCAAGACATCGCCGTCGAGCGGGTGATGGAGGCGATTGCGGAGAACCGGCCGCGCATCCTGCTGACGCTCGCCACCGGCACCGGCAAGACATTCATCGCCTTTCAAATCGCATGGAAGCTCTTCCATAGCCGCTGGAACCTGGGCCGCGAGCCGTCGCGCCGCCCGCGAATCCTCTATCTCGCCGACCGCAACTTCCTCGCCAACCAGGCCTACAACGCCTTCTCCTCTTTTCCTGAGGACGCATTGGTTCGGATCGAGCCTGAGGATATCCGCAAGAAGGGCAGGGTCCCAAAGAACGCCAGCCTCTTCTTCACCATCTTCCAGACCTTCATGAGCGGCCCGCCGAAGGATGGCAAGCCGTCGCCCTATTTCGGCGAGTATCCGCCGGACTTCTTCGATTTCATCGTCATTGACGAGTGCCATCGCGGTGGCGCGAACGACGAAAGCAACTGGCGGGGCATCCTCGATTACTTCGCCCCCGCCGTACAGCTCGGCCTCACCGCTACACCCAAGCGCAAGGACAACGTGGACACCTATGCCTACTTCGGCGAGCCGGTCTATGTCTATTCGCTCAAAGAGGGGATCAACGACGGCTTCCTCACGCCGTTCAAGGTGAAGCAGATCTCCACGACGCTGGATGAATATATCTACACGCCGGACGACAAGCTGATCGAAGGCGAAGTGGAAAGCGGGAAGCGCTACACGGAAAGCGACTTCAACAAGATCATTGAGATCAAGGAGCGGGAGAAGAAGCGGGTCGAAATCTTCATGTCGCAGATCGACCAGCGGGAGAAGACGCTGGTCTTCTGCGCCACGCAGGACCACGCGCTGGCCGTGCGCGACCTCGTCAACCAGATGAAGACGAGCAAAGACCCGAACTACTGCCAGCGGGTCACGGCGAACGACGGCGCGCTCGGCGAGCAGCACCTGCGCGACTTTCAGGACAATGAAAAGACCATCCCGACGATCCTGACCACGTCGCAAAAGCTCTCCACCGGCGTGGACGCCCGCAATATCCGCAACATCGTCCTGATGCGCCCGATCAACTCGATGATCGAGTTCAAGCAGATCATCGGGCGTGGCACGCGGCTTCACGACGGAAAGGACTACTTCACAATCTACGACTTCGTGAAGGCGCACCACCATTTCAACGATCCCGAGTGGGACGGGGAGCCGATTGAGCCGGAACCAACACCACAGGCGGCTCCGTCACCACTTGCCACTCCGATCGACGTGGTACGCGAGCCGCCTGCCGAATACGGCAAGAGGCAGAAGATCAAAGTCAAACTCGCCGACGGCAAAGCCCGCACCATCCAGCACATGATGGTCACCAGCTTTTGGCACCCGGACGGCACGCCGATGTCCGCGCAGCAATTTATGGAAATGCTCTTCGGTAAGTTACCCGAGTTCTTCCACGATGAAGAAGAGCTGCGCGCCCTCTGGAGCGGGCCGGATACACGCGCCAAGCTGCTGCAGGGGCTGGCGGAGAAGGGTTTCGGCCGCGAACAAATGACCGAAATGCAGAGGATCATCGACGCCGAGAAGAGCGACCTGTTCGACGTGCTGGCGCATGTTGCCTATGCCTTGCCGACGCTCACCCGCGAAGAACGGGCCGCGAAGGCCAAGGTGGAGATCAACAGCCGCTTCAACGGGAAGCAGCAGATCTTTCTCGACTTTGTTCTTTCGCATTATGTGAATGTGGGTGTGGAGGAGCTGAGTCAGGAAAAGCTGACGCCGCTGCTCCGCCTCAAGTACCACGACTCCATCGCTGATGCCGTCGCCGACCTCGGCAAGCCGGAAGAGATCGGGAAGGTCTTCGCGGGTTTCCAGAAATATTTATATCAACCACAGGCCGCGGCATGACAAACAACAAGAAAATACGGGCTAGTAGAGCGCCTGCTAATATGCTGCGCTGCGCTCCATTCCTCTTTCCGATTGAGTGTTCCTTTCTCTTCTTCGGAGACTCGGCCTCCAAGACATTTTCTCAAAGAGCAGGTCGATGCTGAAGGCCACGGATTAGATTAAAAATAAGTTTTCACAACTTCAAAAGAAAAATATCTCCACGCATCTCAATTTCATGACAAAGCGAATTTCCATAAAAGCTCTTTTAGGCATCGTTATTTTTTTACTCTTCTCACGCGGATCTTTCCCCGCATGGGGCGATACGACCTATGCCTTAGAGAGTACACAGGGCTTACTCCGGTTTAGCTTCGAAGAGTTGCGCCTCCCTCAAGACGAAAAAATGGGATTAATGGGGGGCGCTTTTTTATATGACATAAACAGGTGGTTCGCCATGGGATTGGGTTCTTATGGTGCGATTACGGGAGAACGGGGCGGCTTTATCACACTGGGGATTGCGGCTGAACTCAAGAGGGTACTCAATGACCATCTCGATTTAAACAGCGGATTATTCGTGGGCGCGGGAGGTGGACGGGGAGGATTCACGCTTCAGGGCGGCGGTTTAATGCTCCGGCCTCATCTGGGTGTATCGCTCAAAACCGGAGAATGGGGAGATGTCGGATTTGGTTTCAGCCATGTCCGTTTTCCAAATGGAAACATCAGGAGTACGCAACCTTACCTTCTCTATGCCTTTCCCTTCGAACTCTACATATCACAGGCTTGGATCGATAAACCGACTTTTACGCAAGAGGCCGATCAAGCCCTTCCCGCAGCCGAACGAGAAATTTCGGCCGTCTACCGAAGATATCAGGTACCCAGCGGTGTCGCGACGGACGGAGGCAAGCCACAATACAGCAGTCTCGATTTGATGGGTGTTGAATGGGTACTTGCCTTAGAGAACAATTTATTTTTAAAGCTTGAATCGGAAGGGGCCATGGGCGGCCGCAGCAATGGGTATATGCAAATTCTGGTCGGGGGTGGATACCGATTGAAGTTGTCGGAAGCGACGTTTGCAAAAATAGCGACACAAGTCGGGGTTGCGGGCGGCGGCTCGGTTTCGACCGGGGGCGGGTTTATTTATGATATCTCATTGGGACTCCAGCAATATGTGACAGATGCGCTCTATCTGGGTCTCTCGGGTGGCTTTGTTGATGCACCCGATGGCCGCTTTAAGGCCACGAGCTATTCCTTGCAACTGGGAACCCGCTATGGTGTGCCGATTGTCCAACACGAACCCAAAAGATTATCTTCGCTTTCAGATTACGAATGGCGTCACTTAAGACTGAGAGTAACGCACCAAACCTATATTGAAGGGAGATCGACATGGCGAAGCCATCATGCCGATGAAAGTGTCGATCTCCTCGGAATTCAGATGGACTATTTTATTGGGGAAAATATTTATCTGAACGGACAAGGCATTGGCGCCTATGATGGAAACGCAGGCGGATATATGACCGGGCTCTGGGGCTTGGGCTATCACCTTCCCATTTCGAATACGCCGGTATTTCTAGACTTGGAAGGATTGCTCGGCGCCGCTGGGGGCGGCGGGCTGGATGTCGCGGGTGGCCTGGTCTGGCAAGGGAATATCGGCTTGGGCTACCGGCTCTCCGAATCATTAGCCCTGATCGGATCTGCAGGCTATATGAGTGCGCCAAAGGGGAATTTTAGGGCAAAGCTCTTTGGCCTTTCTCTCGCCTATCATTTCACGTTGTTTACAAAATAGTCGCGCGCCCTGGGTCGGTCTTGTCATTTTGATGATGACGGAGTCATGTGTCGGAATCTCGGGGGCAATGCGTATCCATATTGAAGGTAAATGACCGGTTTTTTATATGACCCGTTTTTCGAGAAGACACATTTTTAAATGAGGCCTCTTCGGCGGCGTTGCGACTTTTTTGGGATTAAATGCTTGCGTCCGTGCCAGCGACGGCACCACACCGCCGGAAGTGGAAGGGCCTTTTTATCCGGTGCTGGCTCAGAAAGATCGGGATTTCGATTTGACGCAAGTTGAGGGTCAAGACGGCGTGTCGGAATGCGGAAAATACGACAGGGAAAGGGCCCTCGAAAATTTCGGCAATAACTGAACGAAGGCGTCCCGCTATTCGACCGTATTCAAATTCACGTTTCTGGACTGACGTCCACTGATGATCCCGCCTTTTCCAAAGGCGGGATCGAGCAAGCCGCTTTGGCTGCGCTGGACGTTGAGGCTGGCAGTGCATTCGCCCTTGAGGCTGGAAAAGGTGTTTGCCGTAATGGTGAAGATGCCGATATCGGCAAGGGACGATTCAAACCAAGTCTCGCTTCGACCGTCCTCGCAGGCGATGATCGCGGCCAAGCTCATTGTGTTCGCCGTGTCGGAGGGCGACCATCGGACTGCGATAGGGGCCCTGCTTCTGGAAAAGACGATGCTCGACCCGGCGCTTGGCTCGGTAATTTCGAAGGGCGCCGGAAGACCCACACGCGAGCCGGGGGCATTGTCGTTATGGCTGCGCATTAAAGAGACGGTATATTCGGGGCGAGTCTCCGGGACTTTAAAGTCGGCGTGATACCAGATGCCTTTCGGTCCCAACCCGGCCTTTCCGAAAAAATCGAAGGTGACATCGGCCCCGAGGGCCATCCTTTTTTGTACTTCCGATAATCGATCGATGCCGTTGAAGAGGTCTCCCGAAAGATGGACCTTGTCCGGTTGACCCACCGCCGATGCGATGAATACATCGCCTCCTTCCAGTTCGATCAAAGTTGAGGTGTCTCCGCCTTGCTTGATCTAGGCTTCGACGACGACCTGCTTTCCGTTATCGTTTGTCACATGGATTTCCGCAAGAAAACCTTTCGTAAAGACCGATTGCGATCCCATTTTGGCATTCGAATCGGCAAGCGGTAAGGAGGAGAGCGAACACAAAAAACAGACTGCGTTCGAATGAAATGGTGGGCTTAAAATCGATAGCGGCCTCCAAAAGCAATGCGGTCGATATCGCTTCCGCTCACATTAAAATACCTTTCGAAACTCAGCAGTACACCCACAGTCTCACTGTATTAAAACCGCAGGACTGCACTGCCCCATCCGGCACTTCCCGTATCGCTTCCAATGGGATTTCCAAGAAAACGGGCCTCTGCGCGCCAACGAAAGAGCCCGCCTTTAAAATCCAAATGAAGGATGTCGAAGAGGGGAAGGCCTTTTGCGATCGATAGGATAAAGCCCTCCACTTCAATATTGCTTTCCGCCGCCTTTTTCGATTCGAATCGGCCCAAGGCAAGATATCCGACATCGATTGCGGCGAGGCTTAAGTCGATGCCCAAGGCCAAGTTGGCGCTGAGGGAGGCTTCGAATGTGGATCGCCTGACATCCGCGCCACCGAGTGTCGCGCTCAAAAGAATCGGAAAGGCGTCGGCCTGCGCCGAGCCCGTCTTGAACACAGCAAAAGACAACATGCTAAAAACAAACAAAAGGACGGTCTGCCTTTTCGAAGACACTTTGTATACAACCCTTTCGTTTAGGATGGGAAGCGCGCATTTCTCAATTCGTCATTTTACGAAATTCGTTATTAAAAGAAAAGGATGATATTCTTAGCTGCTCTTTTAGAATAGCTTCTCTATCTATTGATCTTGGTTATGAAGTATGTTTACGATAGAAATAAGACACAATCAAAAGAAAGTGATTACAGATTTAAAAAGGAGGAGCCATGGGCTATTATTTTAATAAAACGATTTCGATTCCATTCGATGAAGCGATCGAAAAAGTGACCGAAGGGTTAAAGCAAGAAGGCTTCGGAATTTTAAGCGATATCGACGTGAAAGCGACGCTCAAGAAAAAACTGGATGTCGATTTTAAGCGGTATCGGATCTTGGGGGCCTGCAATCCGCAATTCGCCTATAAGGCGCTACAGGCCGAGGATAAAATCGGGACGATGTTACCTTGCAATGTAATTGTCCAAGAATTGATGGGGGGAGAGGTCGAAGTCGCGGCGATTGACCCAGAGGCCTCCATGCAAGCGGTGCAGAATCCGAATTTAAAAGAAATTGCGGAACAGGTGCAAGCAAAACTCAAACGTGTGATTGAAAAGCTGTAAGGCAGAATCCGTAATCCGTTTTACTGCCTGCGGGAGTGGTCTTGTTTAATGACGAGGTCTTGAATTACACTTCCTTGGCCCTTGGAATCATAAGCGTTGCGATGGAAAGAATAGGAGGATTAAAATGTTTGATTTGGCGAATAAAACGTGTACGGCCTGTCGCGCAGGGGCGCCCTTGGCGACAGAAGAGGAGATTAAGTCCTTTATGCCGCAAATTCCAAATTGGAAAATTCAGGAAGTTGAAGGCGAGAATCGTCTTGTCCGCGATTTTGAATTTCAGGGCTTTGCAACAGCGCTTTCCTTTACGAATAAAGTCGGCGATCTTGCAGAATCCGCAGGTCATCACCCGGCGATCCTCACCGAGTGGGGCCAGGTGAAGGTTTCGTGGTGGACCCACAAGATTAAAGGCCTGCATGTGAACGATTTTATTATGGCCGCTAAAACCGACGGCTTATTTTCAAGCATGAGCAAGGACAGATGAAACGGCTTCACCGAAAAGATCTCTATTGCTGGTCGGAATTTAACGAAACAAATAACATCGATTTTAACAGCTTTCTCTGGGTACGCGAAGGCGGCAATGTGCTCATCGACCCCCTGCCCCTTTCTATTCATGACGAAACGCATTTACACGAATTTGGAGCCGTCGCAATGATCGTTTTGACCAACGCTGACCATGTTCGCGCCGCGGAAAGGCTCGCCGAATTAACGGGGGCTGAGATCCTGGGGCCGGCGGGCGAGCAGGGACGTTTTCCTATTGATTGCGCGCGATGGCTCCAGAATGGAGATGAAGTCGTTCCCGGTTTAGTTGTTTTGGAAATGGCAGGCTCAAAAACGCCGGGGGAGCTGGCCTTGTTGTTACAGGGAACGACCTTGATCACGGGGGATTTGATTCGGAGCCATGAAGGCGGGAGGCTATGCTTGCTCCCGGACGGGAAGCTTTCCGATAAAACAAAAGCGCTTGCCTCTGTCAAACGCTTATTGGATCTGCCTCTGTTGGAAGCGCTACTGCCAGGAGACGGCTGGCCAGTTTTTCGCGATGCAAAAGCGCGATTAAAGGAATTGCTGAATCATAAATAGACACCTACCATCAGCTAATGCCTTCGTAATATAACATCGCGCAGACAGCTAGTGGGTGCGTTCGTGCCCTTGTCCCCTATGTTCGAGCGCCCTCCTGCCCAAGGTCGTGGCTGTGCGCGACGATCATGAGATTTAATCGATTGGAGAAAGGATATTTTATGGAGTTGACGCTGTTCCACAACCCAAAGTGCAGCAAGAGTCGAGAAACACTCAAACTTTTAAACGAAAAAGGGGTGAGCCCAAAGATTGTCCTCTATCTGAATACCCCGCCCACGGAAATCGAATTGAAAGGAATTGTAAAAAAACTGGGTATCCCAGCAAAGTCGCTGGTCCGTTTTAAAGAATCCGTGGCTTCGGAATTGGGACTGACTTTATCGGATGGCAGGTCGGATACCGACTGGATAAAGCTCATGTGTGCACATCCTCATTTAATCGAACGACCTCTCCTGATATCAGACCAAAAAGCCGTGATTGGCCGCCCGCCGGAACGTGTCTTGGATCTTATCGGAAAATAGAAGAGAAATGTACCGTGTGTTTTGCGTAAAGAGGGTAAAGATATTTTTTAGAATCGATAAGTCACGCCAAAGTCGGCGCGGTCTTGACCCAGGGTGAAGTAGGGGATGAGGCTGTCGTCTCCTGAATAGGCGCGGTAGAAGTTAACTGCACTTTGTAGCAAGGCCGCCCCCGCGATCGCATGGGGTGATAGGCCGGTTTCTAAAGAGATACCGACGGGATCGTAACTGGGATCTTTGCTGTCTTGAATGTAGAATGACCACACGCTATACAAAAGAAAATCCGTTCCCGAGAAGAATAGCAGTGTTTTATTATAGGTACTTGGGAGTCGGCGATAATCGTTGAGGGCGGCATTAAAAAGGTGGCTTGAGGCCACGACCCCAGCTGACCGGAAGGGGAGAATTGATTCGGGCTGGATGGACTTGACCGATGATACGCCAAGAAAGAAGTTTCCCCCTTGGTTTTTGAAAAATTCCATTTTCGGGTCTTCCCCATCGACCATGTTCGCGGTAATGTGATGGCCCGATTCATGAACGGCGATGTGCGTTAAAAAGGCCGCTCCGGTTTGAACGAGGTCTCCTACCTCCATGGCCGAGGACTTGGGGGCAATGGATAACACCATAAAAAGAAACACAGCGCTAAATAAGAGATATTTTGTGTTCATCCCGTTTCGTGTCGTCGCTCTTTTTTGATTTGTTGTATGCATCTTCAGTCCCTGTCCTTAAACTTAAGGCTAATCGCATATCCGGTATAGATCAATCCCCCCAAACGAGGGGGGAAAGCGACTAAGTTCATCGCAGAATTAACTTAACTGTCTGAAAATAAAAAATTAAATAGTATGTCCGCGATCAGGGTGCACTAGACATAAACATCTAAGACTGAGGGATGCTGGGCTCTAAATCGGTCCGTATCCCTGAATAAAGATGAACCTTAGGGCGGATGGGAGAGCGTGGGTTTTTTGAAAAATATAAAAAGATATAAATAGTCGGGGGGATTCGCTCAGCGGTATAAAATGATCGGGGGGACGACTCCCCTGGATGACTGAAGCACTTGGAGGGTGTACATGGAAAGGGCGGGCCGGGGCTTAGGCTTGTTTTCTTTCGAGGTAGGCTTCAATGCCCTTGGCGGCATCGCGTCCTTCTCGGATGGCCCATACGATAAGCGATGCGCCAAGTTTCACATCTCCCGCCGCAAAGACGCCGTCGATATTCGTCATGTGGTTTTCGTCAACGGCGACACTGCCTCGGGCATTGATCTTTACGCCGAGATCCGTGAGAAGTCCTTCTTTTTTGGGACCGGTAAAGCCCATGGCCAAAAGCACCAAGTCGGCCTTGATTTCGAATTCGCTTTCAGGAATTTCAATGATTTTACTGCCTCCGGAGTCGTTGATGATCATTTCAACGCGCACGGCATGAAGACGCTCGACACGGCCCCGCGTTCCAGAAAAACCCTTCGTTAAAAACGACCATTCCCTAAGGCCGCCTTCCTCGTGCGCGGCGGAAGTTCTCATCTGCATCGGCCACAAGGGCCAAGGTGTCGATTCCGCGCGTTTTGGCGGGGGTTCGGGAAGCAGTTCGACCTGGTAAACTTCGCTCGCGCCTTGGCGGTGGCAGGTACCGAGACAATCCGCTCCGGTGTCTCCTCCACCGATAATCACGACATGCTTGTTGTGCGCGGTAAGCTGCGTTTCAGGGTCAATTTTGTCTCCCGCACCTTTTTTATTCTGCTGCGTAAGAAAATCCATTGCTAAATGGACGCCATTGAGTTCTCTGCCGGGCACGTCAAGGTCGCGGGCCGCCTCTGCGCCGATGGCAAGGCAGGTCGCGTCAAAATCGTGTTTAAGCGCCTCGACCGAGAGGTCTTTCCCGACCTTAACCTCTGTCTTAAAGACAACGCCTTCCGCGATCATTTGTTTGAGGCGGCGATCAATGAATTCCTTTTCCATTTTAAAATCGGGAATGCCATAACGGAGGAGTCCGCCGATCCGGTCCGCTTTTTCGAAAACGGTGACCTCGTGTCCACTCCGGCGAAGCTGCTGTGCCGCGGCGAGGCCGGCGGGACCGGAGCCAATCACGGCCACCTTTTTTCCCGTGTCGCGCTTGGGAATGACGGGCGCCACCCATCCTTCGGAAAAACCTTTTTCGATAATGTTCCACTCGAGCACCCGTATCGAGACCGGTTTATCGATAATGCCGAGTACGCAGGCCGACTCGCAGGGGGCGGGGCAGAGACGGCCCGTAAACTCCGGAAAGTTGTTCGTTACATGCAGGGCCTTCAAGGCGTCTTTCCAGCGGTCCTGAGAAACCAGGCCGTTCCACTCGGGAATGATATTTTGTACGGGACAACCGGAGTAGCCCTGACAAAAGGGGACACCGCAATCCATGCAGCGCGTGCCTTGCTGTTTAAGGTTTTCGTCCGAAATGGGTTTGTAGATTTCCCGCCAGTCTCTTATCCGTTCTTCGACCGGGCGTCTCCGCGGACCCTTTCTTTCGATCTTCATAAAACCTTTGGGGTCACCCACGGAGGGTCGCCTCCTTTGCCTTTCTGTCCACTAATACCTTTTTATATTCCACTGAAATGACCTTGGCGAAATGCGGCAGCATCGTATCCCATTGGCTTAGGATCGACTGCGCCTTGACGCTTTGGGTATAGCGAAAATGCTTCTCGATTAAGGTCTTTAAACGCAAGATATCTCCTGGCTCCCTAACGGGTTCCAACTCCACCAGGCTTAAATTGCACTGCCGCTCGAAGGTGTTGTCTTCATTAAAAACGAAGGCCACGCCGCCGCTCATGCCTGCGGCGAAGTTACGTCCCGTGTTCCCGAGGACCACGACCGTGCCGCCAGTCATATATTCGCAGCCATGATCGCCGACCCCTTCAATAACGGCGTCCGCCCCGCTGTTTCGAACCGCGAAGCGTTCTCCCGCAAGGCCATAAAAAAATCCTTCGCCTCCGGTCGCGCCATAGAGCGAGGTGTTGCCAATGAGGATGGTTTCATCCGGTTTAAAAAGGGCGCCCTTGGGCGGATAGACAATCAAACGCCCTCCGGAGAGGCCCTTTCCCGTATAATCGTTGGCGTCGCCCTCCAGGGTGAGCGTGACGCCCTTCACGCAAAAGGCCCCGAAGCTTTGGCCGGCCGTCCCGGTAAAATGAAATTGAATCGTATCTTCCGGCAGTCCATCGTTCCCATAGCGTTTGGCAATTTCCCCGGAAAGCATTGCGCCGACAGTGCGATGGACATTTCGAATCGGAATTTCGGCTTCTACCGGGGTCTTGTTTTCGATCGCCTCTTTCGCCAAGGCGATTAGCTGATGGTCCAGAGCGCTTTCTAGACCGTGATCTTGCGCTTGCACACACGAGACGGCAACTTCCGGTCCGACTTCCGGACGATAAAGGATTGCGCTGAGGTCGAGTCCACGGCCTTTCCAATGCGCGAGGTTTTTCGGAGGGCGCAGCCTGTCCGAACGTCCAATCATGTCTTCCATACGGCGAAAGCCCAGTTGAGCCATGAGCTCCCGAACTTCCGCCGCAATAAATTTAAAATACGCGACCACATCTTCCGGCCTTCCACGATATTGCTTTCTCAGGGCCGGGTCTTGGGTGGCGATGCCGACCGGGCAGGTATTTAAATGACACTTGCGCATCATGATACAGCCTTCCACAATAAGAGGGGCGGTGGAAAAGCCATATTCTTCCGCGCCCAAGAGGGCGGCAACGACGACATCGCGGCCCGTCTTTAACTGGCCGTCTGTTTGTATCCGGGTGCGTCCACGAAGGTCGTTTAATACCAAGGTCTGGTGGGTTTCGGCCAGTCCCAGTTCCCAGGGAATACCCGCGTACTTAATCGAGGAGGCGGCGGAGGCGCCGGTTCCTCCCGAATCGCCCGCGATAAGGATCAAGTCGGCGTGAGCCTTGGCCACCCCCGCAGCCACCGTGCCGACGCCGACTTCAGAGACAAGTTTAACAGAGATGGCCGCCTTGGGGTTGACATTTTTGAGATCGAAAATGAGTTGGGCCAAGTCTTCTATGGAATAGATGTCGTGATGCGGAGGCGGGGAGATTAAAGAAACACCCGGCGTCGAGAAGCGCAGCTTCGCAATAATTTCATCGACCTTGTGTCCGGGAAGCTGTCCCCCTTCGCCCGGTTTTGCCCCTTGTGCGATTTTAATTTGGAGTTCTTCGGCGTTCACCATGTAGTCCGTCGTGACCCCGAATCGACCGGAGGCAACCTGCTTAATGGCGCTGTTGCGTTCGTCGTGATAGCGTTCCGGATCTTCTCCACCTTCACCGGTGTTGCTTCTTCCGCCAATTTGGTTCATGGCGATGGCGAGAGTCTCGTGCGCCTCCCGGCTGATTGCACCGTAGGACATGGCGCCCGTGGTGAATCGCTTGAAAATCGCCTCAGCGGGTTCCACTTCTTCAATCGGAATCGCCTCTGTTTCCCGGAACTCGAAAAGCCCGCGCAAGGTGGAATGACGCTTCGATTCGTCGTTTACGATCTTCGAAAATTTCTTAAAGGCCTTGTAGTTATTCTGTCGGCAGGCGTGCTGCAAGGTTGCAATGGTTTCCGGATTCCAATTGTGAGTCTCGCCTTGGATGCGGTAGTGGTATTCGCCGCCAAAGTCGAGCTGTGGAATGGGCTGAAGGGTATGATAGGCCCGTTGATGTCGGCGAAGCGATTCCTCGGCAATGACTTCAATCCCAATTCCGCCGATCCGGGAAGCGGTGCCGGTGAAATAGCGGTCGACGAGATTTTGAGCCAGCCCGATGGCCTCGTAAATTTGCGCGCCGCAGTAGCTTTGAACGGTAGAGATCCCCATTTTCGAAAAGATCTTAAGGAGTCCTTTATTAATGGCCTTGATATATTTGGTGGCCGCCGTGGTCTCGTCGATGGTCTCGGGGAAATAGCCTTCCCGCGCAATATCCGTAAGCGTTTCAAAGGCGAGATAGGGATTCACGGTGCCTGCGCCATAGCCGATGAGCAAGGCAAAGTGGGGGACTTCCCGCGCTTCCCCTGTTTCGACAATCAGCCCCACCTCCGTGCGAAGGGATTCGCGGATGAGATGATGATGAACGGCGGAGATGGCCAGCAGTGAAGGAATCGGGGCCCACTCGGCGTTAATCCCGCGATCGCTTAAAATAATAAACTTGCAGCCTTCTTCGATGGCGCCGCTGACGTCACGGCAAAGTTTATCGATGGCGATTGCGAGTTCTTTCGGGCCGTTGGCGGCGCGGAAGAGCGTTTTGAGCGTGATGGCCTTAAAATCGCCATCGGAAATCTGACGGATCTTTTCGAGATCGGCATTGGTTAAAATTGGCTGCTGCACTTTAATGCGCCGTGCATGCTCCGGGGTTTCTCCCAAGAGGTTGGCCTTGGGTCCGATGGTGGTGATGAGGGACATCACCAGATGTTCGCGAATGGGATCGATGGGCGGATTGGTGACTTGAGCGAAGAGCTGTTTGAAATATTTAAAAAGGAGCTGGGGCTGATCGGATAAAACGGCCAAGGGCGTATCGTTTCCCATGGAACTAATCGCCTCTTCGCCCGTCAGTGCCATGGGGGCAAGCAGCATCTTCATATCTTCGATGGTATAGCCGAAGGTCTGTTGTCGTTGGCGAAGGGTGGCATGGTCGGGCTGAAGCAAGTTCAGCGGTTCTGGAAGCTCGTCGATGCTGATTCGGTTTTCCGAGACCCAGGCCCGATAGGGTTTTTGGGAGGCCATCTTCGACTTAATTTCCTCGTCGTCGATAATGCGGCCTTGGACGGTGTCGATCAAAAACATCTTTCCCGGCTGCAGTCTGCCCTTGGCCCGGATCTCTTCCGGCCGGAAGGGGAGCACGCCGGTTTCGGAGGCCAATACCACCAAATCATCTTGGGTGACGAGATAGCGGGCAGGCCGGAGACCGTTTCGGTCGAGCGTGGCCCCGATGACCTTTCCGTCCGTAAAGGCGATCGCTGCCGGTCCGTCCCAGGGTTCCATCATGGCGGCGTGATATTCGTAAAATCCCCGCAGGTCGAGGTTCATGTGCGGATTGCCGGCCCAAGCCTCGGGAATGAGCATCATCATGGCGTGAGGCAGGGATCGTCCACCCATCACCAAAAATTCGAGGGCGTTGTCGAAACAAGCCGAATCGCTCTGCTCCTCGTTTACGATGGGAAACAGCTGATTGAGTTTATCGCCAAATAGCTTCGATGAAAGACGGCCTTGCCGCGCGCGCATCCAATTGATGTTCCCTTTAAGGGCGTTGATTTCCCCGTTGTGACAGGTATAGCGGTAGGGGTGAGCAAGCGGCCAAGCGGGAAAGGTGTTGGTCGAGAATCGGGAATGAACGAGGGCCATGGCGCTCACGGTTAAGGGGTCGCGGAGCTCGGGGTAGAAAAGCGGAAGCTGGTCGGGCAGCAAAAGGCCTTTATAAATAATGGTGCGGGACGAAAGGCTGCAGATGTAAAACGACGCTTTGTCGACAATGGCCGAATCCCTGACGGCATTTTCGACCCGTTTTCGGATGACATAGAGTTTTCGTTCGAACTCAGTTTCATTCAATATGCCGCGGGCGATAAAAATTTGACGGATGCAGGGGACGGTCGATCTGGCCACGTGTCCGATGTGCTCTTCTTTCGTAGGGACATCCCGCCAGCCGATTAAGTGTTGATCTTCTTCATTGACGATCTTTTCGAAAAGGCGTTCGCAGGCCTTTAAATCATCGGGTGCAAAAGGGAGAAAAACCATGCCCACTCCATAGGCCTTCGGCGGAGGCAGTTGAAGCCCGATATCTCCCGTGACCCGTTCGAAGAGGAGGTGCGGAATTTGAATCAATATCCCCGCGCCGTCTCCGGTATCGGGATCGCAGCCGACGGCTCCCCGATGCGAGAGGTTGGCGAGGATTTCGAAACCTTTTTCGACCATGTCGTGCGTGCGGATGCCCTTAATATTGACCACAAATCCAATGCCGCAGCCGTCATGTTCGTTTCGGGGGTCATAAAGCCCTTGTTTTCGGGGAATCGGTGAATTTGCGCTGCGTTTTTGAAGGGGCTTCAAAGACTTCTTCATAAATCTCCGTGCAATGGGATCCTAAGGCATTTAAACTCGAAAAAAACGCGATAAAAAATCTCTATGTAGGTAGCATGTGGGCTTCATTTTTGTCAAGAGGAAGTCCCCCTAGGTCCTTTATTGTTATAAGGAAATTCGTATTTTTAGCGGAAATGGCTCCCGGGTGCCTTCGGCCAGCTATGCGATTCAATACCGCCAATAAAATCGTTTTCGTATCGAATCGATCTGGGTCATCTCTTCCATTTTCAGTATCGTTCATAAACTCGCGCATCGTGGCTCTTCGATAGTCATTCGGTCTGAATATGCGTCGCCGGTTTCGTGAAAGTTGACAGCATGCAAAGGCATTGATAATATGCCGATCACGGGGGGCGGTTATGGCAAAAAGAAAAGCAATTTCCCTAATGTCTGGGGGACTCGACAGCACCTTAGCGACCAAAATGATTTTGGATCAAGGGATCGATGTCATCGGTCTTTTTTTGGAAAGTCCATTCGGATGTAAAGATGACGTCGAGCTTATCGCAAAACATCTAGGCATTCGGCTTATTACCGTTCAAAAGGGAATGGACTATGTCGATTTGGTGCGAGCCCCGAAATATGGCTATGGGAAAAACATGAATCCGTGCATCGACTGCCGGATATACATGTTTAAGATCGCGCAGCAGGTTATGGAGGCCGAGGCCGCAGACTTCATCATCACTGGCGAGGTATTGGGCCAGCGGCCGATGTCGCAGCGAAAAGAGGCGATGGCGATCATTGACCGTGATAGCCAGGCCGAGGCCCTCATTCTTCGCCCACTTTCCGCGAAGTTTTTTCCGCCGACACCGATGGAGCAATCGGGTTGGGTCGATCGAGAGCAACTCTTGGATCTTTCGGGACGGAGCCGATCGGAACAATTAAAGTGGGCCGATCGGCTTGATCTCAAAGGCTATTCGGCTCCCGCGGGGGGCTGTCTTTTGACCGATGCCAATTTTTCGGCGCGCTTGTCGACCTTTTTCGATCGGACCGCGACACCGACGATGGCGGAGGTTCGGCTGGTTCGGCTGGGACGGCATTTCGATTTTCCGGGCGGGGCGCACCTTGTGATCAGCCGGAACGAAGCCGAAAGTGAAGCCATGTGGGCGGTTGCGAAACAAGAAGTTACCGAGGGTAAAATGACCTTTTTCCGCCCCAACTTTTCAGGGCCGGATGCCGTATTAATAGGGGAAAACCCTCATGATTATTACAAGGAGGTCGTGGAGCTCATCACGAAGTTTTCAAATAAAGCCTTGAGCTCCGAACAAGAAATAGAAGTTATCCATGGAAATAGTTCTGAAATTTTAAAAGCTGTATTTCCATATGTTTCAAGTCAAGCATCTCAAGAAGAACTTCCGGTTATCCATTAGGAAATCGTGTCATCGCCATGTTTTTGGAATCCTTCCCGGTCGGTCCTTTTCAATGTAATTGCACAATCCTGGCTTGCGAGGAAACGCGATCCGCAGTGGTGATCGACCCCGGCGGTGAGGCCGAGCGTATTATTGCCTTGCTCTCTCAGCACGATTTCACGCCGCTTTTTCTGCTCCACACCCATGCCCATTTGGATCATGTAGGCGCAACCGATGCCCTACAGAAGGCAGCAGGGGGAGAAACCTGTCTTCACGAAGACGATATGCCCCTGTGTACCCACCTTGGAATTCAGGCAGAATTATTTGGTTTGCCCGAACCGGCGACACCGACGATTGACCGCTATTTGAAGGACAGCAATACGCTTTACTTCGGAAAACAAACGATCGAGGTGATTCACACACCGGGCCACACGCCCGGAAGTCTGTGCTTTTTTGTGTCCAACGCGGGCCTCTGGACGGGAGACACCCTTTTTTCGGGCAGTGTCGGGCGAACCGATCTGTGGGGCGGATCGCACCCGACTTTAATCGATTCAATTCAAAAAAAGCTCCTTACTTTTCCCTTTGAAACGCAAGTCTTTCCCGGACATGGGCGTTGGACATCGATCGGCTTAGAAAAAGAGAGGAACCCCTATCTGCAATGAGCACCGGTTTTATTTATCATCCCGATACGCTCCAGCATGACACGGGGAGCGGGCACCCTGAATCGCCGAGCCGACAATCGGTACTCCAAGAGCGATTCTTGAAAATAGCCCAGTCCGACGAAAACTCAGATCGAGCGCTTCGCCTCGAAATCATTAAAACAATCCCCCATTCCGAGCTTTATCGATGGATTCATGAAGTTCACCTTCCTTCCTATACAAAAGACCTAAAATTAAGACTTCCAAAGTCGGAACGGGTCTATCTCGACCCCGACACGCCCCTTGCCCCTGCGTCCCTCAAGGCCGCGGAAATGGCCGTCTCCGGCGTCTTGATGGCCGTGGATTCGGTGATGTCGGGCCGCGTGCAAAACGCCTTTTGCGCCATTCGTCCTCCGGGTCACCATGCAGAAAAAGATCGCGCCATGGGTTTTTGCCTTTACAATAATATCGCCGTCGCAGCACGCTATATTCAGCTCAAATACGGACTGAAGCGCGTGTTTATCATCGATTGGGATGTCCACCACGGAAACGGCACGCAAAACACCTTTTACGACGATCCAAGCGTCTTTTATTTTAGTAGCCATCAATTCCCCTGTTACCCCGGTACGGGAAGGGAGAGTGAACGGGGAAGCGGCCAAGGGGAGGGCTTTACATTAAATTGCCCCTTGCCCAGGGGGGCGGGGGATCGTGAAATCCTCGCAATATACGAAAAAGCACTCCGGATAGCCCTCTCTTCCTTTCGCCCGGATTTCATCTTGATTTCGGCCGGATTCGATGCCCATCGCGACGACCCACTTGCGGGGCTTGAAGTCACGGAGAAGGGATTCCAAGAAATGACGGCAGTTGTGGCCTCCCTTGCCGCCAGTTATTGTCAGGGACGGATTGTGTCTTCTCTTGAGGGAGGGTACAACCTAGAGGCCCTGACCCGATCGATTGAAAAACATCTGGATGTTTTATGCCATTTTCCGCATGCGAAGACTTGACATTGAAATAGCCGACTTCTAAAATAACCCATCCTTCCAGACCATCCGTTCCAAAGTGCGAAATTTTTCCACTTGGGGCCCTAAGTGGAAAGACTCATTGAATAAAGTTAGAATAGACGCCTTACCAATCAATAAAAATTGAGGATATTCTATGCAAGAAATGGACACTGCGCAAGATTATTTTGTATCTGAAGCCGTATGGAATGATGTGCAGAGTTGCCTTTCGTCCCTATCGCCCTATTCAATCATTATTTACGATCCAGAAGTGGAAAAGCTCTGCACGGCACGCTCTCGTTCGGGCATTTTAAATCATTTATTACTCGAAAAAGATGAAGGGTCTCCCTGCATCGATGAATTTCGAAATGTTGTCAATCGGGCGGTCGCATCGAAGGAGATTCATTTTTCCAAGTGCCAGGACGGTCTGGACTATTTTGTCATCCCCGTCGCGGTGAGCCACGATAGGGTGTTGCTCATCGTTGCCGGGCTGACCGGTCTGGAAAAGGAGTCACTACCCAATTGGGAGGCCGCCGCGAAACTGCAAGCGGCAGGGCGTATTTTACTGGTCGATGTCTGTTCTCAAAATCGCCTCGGCGATTCGTCACCAGTTTTTCCGGTTTTGGATAATCTTTCCGAATTATTCGAAATCGATCAAGCGGCGATTAAGCAAAACGTGTCGATATTATTCGAAGCGCTGGGCACGCTTTTTCACGTGGATACGGCCGCCGTTTTTTATCAAAACCAAAAAGGAGCCGCCCACCGCGCGATTGCCGTCTTTGGGGAGATGAAGGAAAAACTCAGAGATCTAAAGGTCGAAATTGATTTCTTATTCCGGCCTCATAAATTAGAAAAACCCTATGTCACCGTAAACGCACCCTATGAGCTGAGCGAATCGGGGCTACCGGCGTCGTTTATTGCTTGTACGATTTTTTCTCTATACGAAGGAGAGGGCACAACGCTCACGCTCGCAATATTGAATAGCAGCTTATCGGAGAACGATATTGCGCGTATCGTTTCTTTGTGCAAAAAAACGGGTACCATGCATGAAAATATTAAATTAAAAAGCCAATTAACGCGCTATAAAAAAACCATTCAGTCGCTTTCTAATTTTAAGAAGATGATCGAATCCCCCCGCCATTTCGAACTTTTTTACGAAAAATCCCTCGAATTGGCCCTGAAAACGCTTCAAGCCGGCCGGGGCTCCCTGATGATTTTAGACGAGGACAAAAAAGGGCTGGCAATTAAAGCAATCGAAGGCTGCGATCGTTCTCTTTTAAGTCCCCTGAGTATTAAACCCGGGGAAGGGATCGCTGGGAAGGTTTTTGAAATCGGGAAAGGCGTTTTGGTCGAAGACCTCAACCAAAGCCGTTGGTTAAGACAAAAATCGAAGTCCTCTTACCGGACCGCCTCTTTTATTAGCGCGCCGATCAAGCAAAAAGAACAGACGATCGGTTTAATCAATGTCTCCGATCGGATGAATGGCGTGCCTTTTTCGGAAGAAGATCTTGCCGTATTGGAAGCCATTGGCGGGTATATCGCCATGGCCCTCGAACGTTCCGAATTATATAAAATCACCAAAGAACTCAAACGGATCTCAATTACAGACCCTCTCACCGGGCTCTTGAATCGGAGGACTTTTCACGAGCGCCTTCTCGAAGAAATCGAACGCACGCGTCGTCATCAAGTTCCCGTCTCCCTCATCATGTTGGATCTTGACGATTTTAAAGCGATTAACGATACTTACGGCCATCAGAAGGGGGACGAAATGCTCAAGGAGTTGAGCAATGCTATCCGCCAATACATTCGATCCATTGATGTGCCTTCCCGCTATGGTGGGGAAGAATTTACAGTGATCCTTCCCCAGACGCGGAAGGAAGATGCCTGGATTATCGCCGATCGGCTCTGCAAAGGGATCGCGGAAAAAGGCGAGCGCCTAAAAAAGGATACGGAAGCCGGACAACTGGCCGTGAGCGTAGGCCTGGCCACCTTCCCTGACGATGCCGCGAGCATGGAAGAACTTATTCGGAATGCTGATCGGGCCCTTTATCAGGCGAAACTGCAGGGGAAAAACAGGGCGATTGCCTTTAATAAAAATGCATTTATATAGATTATTTTGGTTGTGCCTGTTGGGTTATTTTCTCGATTTCTTCTTCTGCCATTCCCAAAAGATATAAGATCAGCGAGAGATCCCTGTGCGTCAGATTGTAGAGGGCTTGTGCGCGGACAGCAGGTTTCGCGTCGAAGGCGATCCCCAGCCCGGCGCGCTTGATCATCGGCAAATCGTTGGCCCCATCTCCCACCGCGATGACTTGGGTTAAAGGAATTTTTTCTTTCTCGGCAATTTCCTCCATTAGGGCGACTTTCCTTCTTCCATCGACAATGTCTCCGAGAACCGCTCCCGTTAACGCGCCGTCTTTTATTTCCAATTGATTCGAATAGGTATAATCGAGTGCGAGTTTTTCTTTGACGCGGGAAGTGTAGTAGTCGAAACCGCCTGAGAGCACGGCGACTCGGAAGCCTAATTGCTTTAAAACAGCAATGAGTTTCTCGGCTCCCGGGCTAAAGGGCATGCGCGTATACACGCGTTCCAATGCCGCAATGGGGAGTCCTTTGAGCAGACCGACCCGTTCGCGCAGGGCCTCGGGAAAGGAGAGCTCTCCATTCATGGCGCGTCGGGTAATGGCCACCACTTTTTCGCCGACGCCGGCTTCCTTCGCCAATTCGTCGATGACTTCAATCTCGGTCAAGGTCGAATCCATATCCATGACGATCAGTCTTTTCCGGAGACGGTATTGTCCTTCTTCTTGAACGGCGATATCGATCCCGTATTCTCCATTCAGGTGCGCAAGCCTTTGGGTCAGTTGTTCACGTGCATTTTCCTCTTGAGCGCGAATGACGAGTTCGATGCAGACAATCTGTTTTTGAGCGAGGGTTGTTATTTGATTAACCTCCGCGCCCTCATCTGAGAGCACGGAACGGATCTGAGCCACGATTGTCGGGGAAACCGTTTTTCCCAAACACGTTATGACATACGGGCGTGAAGGATTTTTGATCAAGTTAGACGCTCCTGCAGTAAATTGGGATCGGGTGCCGGGTCCATTTTTGCTAGGATTTATACAGCAAAGCCTAGGGACTCGCAAGCGCCTTTTTGCCTTCGGAGGCACAATGCGATCAAAAATAATAGGCCCTTTCCGGATTCGGGCAAGGCCGGCGGCATTCATGGGTTTACTGAATCTTCAGACTGCTGTATAGTGCTCAGGTGTTTTGATCGCCTTTTTGAAAATCGGTGCATTCATTTCAAATTTATCTTTTAATTTTCGCCATAAAGGATTGTTGATTAAATGTCAGTTGTGATAAATTGTGCCAAGCTATCACTTACTTTTTTAGGATTCGAAAAATGAGGCGTATCGCGTGAAAGATCGCAAGACAAAATATATCTTTGTAACGGGGGGCGTTGTTTCCTCGCTCGGCAAGGGCCTATCGGCCGCAGCCATCGGGAATCTGATGGAAGCGAGAGGGTTGACGGTCACTTTTCTTAAGCTCGATCCCTATATTAACGTGGATCCGGGAACCATGAACCCTTACCAGCATGGCGAGGTTTTCGTAACCGAAGACGGAGCCGAAACCGATCTGGACCTGGGGCACTACGAACGCTATACCTCCGTTTACATGTCGAAGGAAAACAACTATACAACGGGAAAAATCTATTACAATGTGATCACAAAAGAAAGGCGCGGCGATTATCTGGGGGGAACGGTCCAAGTCGTTCCGCATATTACGGACGAGATCAAACAGTCCATTTTCGCCGTCTCAAAATTGGGTCCCTCGGGCCAGCAAGTCGATATCGTTATTGTCGAGATCGGCGGCACGGTGGGCGATATCGAAAGCCTCCCATTCCTCGAAGCCATTCGGCAAATGCCTTTCGATGTCGGCAAGGAAAATGTGCTCTACATTCATCTCACCCTCATGCCTTATATCCGCGCGGCGGACGAGTTAAAAACCAAGCCGACCCAGCACAGCGTCAATAAAATGCGTGAAATCGGCATCCAGCCCGACATCCTCCTTTGCCGGACCGACCGTTTTATCTCCGACGCCTTAAAGAAAAAGATCGCCCTTTTTTGCAGTGTCGAACAAGAGGCCGTTATCACGGCGAAAGATGTCGCCTCCATTTATGAAGTGCCGCTCGTTTTTCACAGCCAAAAATTGGATGCGATTATCGTCAGAAAACTAGGGCTCGATACCCCGCAGCCCAACCTCGAAAGTTGGAAGCGGATCGTCAATACGATCGAAAAACCGGAAGGCGAGGTTCGCATCGCCCTGATCGGTAAATATGTCGACCTGAAAGATTCGTATAAAAGTCTGTACGAGGCCTTAATCCATGGCGGAATTGGAAACAATCTAAAGGTCGAAGTCGATTGGGTCAATAGCGAACATCTTGAGGAAGTGAAGGTGGAATCCTTATTGGCGGCATCCGATGGTATCCTCGTGGCCAGTGGCTTTGGCCAGCGGGGGATCGAGGGAAAGATTTCGGCCATTCAGTATGCGCGCGAAAAGAAAATCCCCTTCCTGGGCATCTGCTTGGGAATGCAGTGCGCGGTCATCGAGTATGCACGCCATGTCGCCGGACTCTCCAATGCAAACAGCTCCGAGTTCGATTCGGAAACGCCCCACCCGGTCATCGACCTCTTGCACGATCAGCGTGATCTCCAGGATATGGGGGGAACGATGCGTCTGGGCGCTTATCCGTGCCGAATCGAAAAGGGGACGAAGGCCGAAGAGATTTATCGGGCCGAGGAGGTGAGCGAACGGCACCGGCATCGATATGAAGTCAATAATGCCTATCGAAAACAACTTACGGCAGCGGGACTGGTTTTTGGCGGGCTGTCTCCGGACGGCAATTTGGTGGAAATGATCGAACTCCCCGCACACCCTTGGTTCGTCGCCGTTCAATTTCACCCGGAGTTTAAATCGCGTCCTCAAAACCCGCATCCCTTATTTCAATCGTTCGTTAAAGCCGTATCGGCGTCCCGCCCTTCTCCCTATAAAGAACCAAGGACCGGGCCCTTTTAAGAAGGTCAGTGTATGTTTCAAAGTCCGTCCATCGCTCCCCTCCAAATCGATCCGGGGCATTTTTTTTTAATTGCCGGGCCCTGCGTCATCGAAAACAGAGACCTCGTGATGAAAACCGCGGAAACGATTTCGAAAATCGCCGCGGCGCATCAGATTCCTCTGGTCTTCAAATCGTCCTATGACAAGGCGAACAGAACGTCCACGTCGTCTTATCGGGGAGTGGGGATTGAAGAAGGCCTAAAGATTTTACAGGCGGTGCGATCGGAAATCGGTCTGCCGGTCCTATCCGATGTTCATAGTGAAACCGAGGTTGCCGCGGCCGCCGAGGTCCTCGATATTTTGCAAATACCCGCCTTCCTGTGCCGACAAACGGATCTGCTGGTCGCCGCTGGGAAAACGGGGAAAACGGTTAATATTAAAAAAGGACAGTTCTTGGCCCCAGGGGATATGATTCATGCGGTCGAAAAGGTCAAATCGACGGGCAACGAAAAAATCCTGATTACGGAACGGGGTGCAAGTTTCGGCTACAATAATTTGGTGAGCGATATGCGCGCGCTAACGATTATGCGGAAATGGGGATACCCGGTCATCTTCGATGCAACGCATAGCGTGCAATTGCCGGGCGGAGGGGGCAAGGTTTCTTCCGGCCAACGCGAATTTGTCATTCCCTTATCGCGGGGCGCCGTCGCCGTGGGCTGTGACGGGCTTTTTTTAGAAGTCCATCCCACGCCGGATGAGGCCCCCTCGGATGGGTCGAATATGATCGATTTTAAGGACCTCGAGCGTCTCCTTTCTCAAATCGAAAAAATGTTGCCTGTCTTGGAACACTCAACGCGGACGACCGATAAAAACCTTTGAGCACACGATGTCATTCGGAATATTAGAAGAGGGGATTCGGGTCCTCCAAGTGGAAGCGGCTGCGATTCTCGATCTGGTGAAGAAAATGAACCACCAGTTCGTCGCGGCCGTCGAGTCTTGCTATGCCTGCAAGGGGCGGCTCGTGGTCACCGGCATGGGAAAATCCGGACTGATTGGCAGAAAAATGAGCGCCACTTTTTCGAGCACCGGCACCCCGGCCTTTTTCCTGCATCCTTCGGAAGGCATTCACGGCGATCTGGGGATGATTTCCAAGGACGATGTCGTGATGACCCTCTCCAATAGTGGGGAGACCGAAGAAATTTTGAGAATTTTGCCCTCCCTCAAACGGCTCGACTTGAAATTAATTACCTTAACGGGCAATGTGCAATCGACACTGGCCAAGCGTAGCGATGTGGTCTTGGATGTTTCCGTCAACGAAGAGGCCTGCCCCCTGGGACTAGCTCCAACGGCAAGCACGACGGCGACTCTTGCGATGGGCGATGCGCTCGCCGTGGCCCTGCTGCAAAAGCGCGGTTTCCGAAAGGAAGATTTTGCCTCTTTCCATCCGGGCGGAGAACTCGGACGCAATCTCCTTTTAAAGGTATCGGATGTCATGCACCAGGGCGCGGATATTCCAAAAGTAAGAGAAGAGACCCCAATGAAAGAAGTGGTGTTGGAAATGACCGCAAAAAAACTCGGCATGACCACCGTCTTAGACAAGAATGGAACCTTGGTCGGCGTCATCACGGATGGCGATTTGCGTCGTTTGATTCGAACCGCAGGGCAGGATGACCGTGAGCTTTTTTCCCGTCCGGCCTCTGAGATTATGAACAAGGACCCAAAGACCATCTCATCGGACGCCTTGGCGGCTAAGGCGCTTCAAATCATGGAAACCCATTCCATTACGACTTTAATTACAGTGGATCATGATAAAAATCTTGAAGGAGTTGTTCACCTTCACGACCTGCTGAAAAAGAGGATTGCGTAGTTGGGTCGCAAAAAAATTGGTTCCGTAAAGAATGACCTGCTATTCGAAAAGGCCCGCCAAGTTCGCTATCTTCTTTTAGACGTCGATGGGGTGCTGACCAACGGCCAATTGACCTTCGATGAAGCCGGGCGCGAACTCAAATCCTTTTCGATTTACGATGGACTGGGCATCAATCTATTGCACAAAGCGGGGATAGGGGTAGGTATCATTTCGGGGCGACGGTCCGAAATTGTAACCCACCGCGCGGGAGAATTACAGATCCAGGATATATTTCAAGGCATACAAGACAAGCGCGGACCCTACGAAGAGATAAAAATAAAAAGGCAACTCGAGGATCGGGCCCTTGCATTTATCGGCGACGACCTCATCGACCTTCCTCTACTCCAAAAAGTCGGACTTGCCGTCGTAGTTGCCAATGCGGTGGAAGCGGTTAAAGTGGCTGCCGATTGGGTAACGGAACGAAAGGGCGGGGAAGGCGCGGTTAGAGAAGTCATCGATTTTATCCTCGAATCTCAAAAGCACGATGAAAAAAACAAAATGGTCTAAAAAAATCGTCCATGCACTCCTCTTTTTCGCTCTAAGGGCGATTGCCTTTCTATTCCGTTTTCTGCCGTGGCGCCTGGGGGTGAAAATCGGCGGCGTATTAGGTCGGATCTCCTTTTATATTTTACGTCGAGAAAGAAGACGATCGTACGAAAGCCTTCGAATCGCTTTCGGCTCAACAACCCCAGAAAAAAAGCTGACGGAGATTGCAAGGAATAATTTTTCAAATTTAGGAAAAGGCCTGATAGAGGTTCTCAATTTACAGTTTCTAAATCAAGGGCAACTTGATAGCCTGGTTTCTATTGAGGGGGAAGAATACCTAAAAGCGGCGGGAGCCGCAGGCAAAGGAACTATTTTAATCACTGGTCATATTGGCAACTGGGAATTGATGGCGGCCGTCTTGTCGATGCGCGGTTATCGGCTAAACGTCATCGCGGCCCCACTTTACGACCCTCGGGTCGACGAATGGATTATCGACCTTAGAAGACGATTTAAAGTCGAAACGATAAGCCGGGGAAGCCCCTCCTCTTCAAAAAAGATCCTAGGGGTCTTGCGTAAAAAAGAGGTCCTGGGATTATTAATCGATCAAGATACACGCGTTGAAGGGGTTTTTGTGAACTTCTTTAACAAAAAGGCCTATACGCCCTCGGGCGCGGCGCAACTTGCCCTGCGGAGCGGTGCCGCTACGATGATGTGTTTCGTGACCCGATTGCCTGGAGACCGGCACCGTATTACAATCGAAAAACCTATCGATTTGTTCAAAAGCGAAGACCGGGAGCGCGATATCGAAGTCAATACAGCGGTGTTTACTGAAAGAATTGAAGAATACGTAAAACAATACCCCGACCAGTGGGTCTGGATGCATCGCAGGTGGAGAACTCAAAGTATTGAGAAAGCCACACCGTAATGCCCTCTTTAGTATAAAGCCATGCCTCAAAGTGTAAATCCGGACCTTTCATGAATCTACCGAATATCCTCACCCTCTTCAGGATTGCCCTCATTCCATTCTATATCCTTTTTTTTTACCGGATGTCGTTTCAAAATTCAATCATCGCGGCTATGATCTTTTTAATTGCATCCCTTACGGATGCCCTTGATGGTTATCTGGCTCGAGCGCGTTCGGAAGTCACGAAGTTTGGAAAATTTCTCGATCCGATTGCGGATAAGCTTTTGGTGCTTTCCGCCCTCATTTTATTGGTTGACTACCATCGCGTGCCTGCCTGGCTGGTGATAGTCATCGTCGGGCGGGAATTTGCGGTCACGGGCTTCCGCGCAATTGCCGCATCGGACGGAGTCGTGATCGCTGCGGAGCGGACGGGAAAGTACAAAATGATTTTTCAAACGATCTCTATTATCTTCTTGACGGTCGATTTTCCGGACCCGGCTTTTCACCAAATTGGCCTCGTCTTTCTCTTCGTTTCAATGTTCCTTGCGGTCTTCTCCGCGGGTCAATATTTTTTAAAATATGCGGGCAGTCTGAACTTGCTCAAAGAATAATAGCGCGACCGAAACAGGGCCCAATATTGGACGCCCATCGATGCAAGGTCTACACTTTAAAGTCGTCTATACCTACTGATCGAGATGGAGATGGATATTGCTGTTCTCTGTTTAAGTATCGGGCCATCTTAAGTGTCCGGATAAGATTTCGCCATCCAGGATAATACTCTAACCATAAGATGCAATATGTTTTTGTATTTCTCTTTCGTTTTTAATGTCTCAATCACTAAAATACCTGACTTTAAACGCATCAGAGGACGGGGCTCATACCTTCAAACTTGCTCCACATGCTCGACAGGGCAAGGCCTTTCCCTTCCAGTAGGCAGGCCTGCCAAGAATTTATTTTCATGTATAATCATATGTAAGGGATGAGGGTAGAGATCTCAATCGTATACGGAATTATTTTTTCGAATTATCTTATCGGGTCCCTTCCTTTTGGGCTGATCTTTTCCAAAACCCTGCGCGGCATCGACCCAAGAAGCGGCGGAAGTGGTAATATTGGGGCGACCAATGTTTGGCGGGTGGTCGGCAAGAAAGAAGGACTCATTACGGTACTTTGCGATCTCTTAAAAGGGATCCCACTCTTGGGAGTGGCGCAAAGCTTGGGTCTCGATGACCGTGTCCTCTATCTTGTGGCGCTGGCCGCAATTATAGGACATATCTTTTCCATTTTTCTAAAGTTTAGAGGGGGAAAAGGGGTTGCCACGAGTTTGGGCGTACTCCTGATCCTTTCCCCAAAGCTCGTCTTCGTTGCCTTCATCTTTTGGGCGGGAAGCGTATATTTGAGCAAGATCTCTTCCGTTGGAGCCATCACCGCCTTTGGTCTGCTTCCCTTTCTAGCGTTTTTATTGCGACCTGAAAGGGATTTTATTATTTTCGTCTCCACGATTTCAGCCTTGGTTCTCCTTCGCCACGGGGGAAACATCCAGCGACTGATTCATGGAAATGAAAAAGGCTTCCAAACGCTTCGAAAGTAAAGGGACCGATGAAAGCGATTAATTCAACCCTTCTTGTTTTTATTTTCGCCTTTAACACAAGCTTCTTTCTGATGACGCCACATATTCAAGCGCAGCTCATCGAAGAGACAGAAATACCACTATCCGAAGCCTTCGTACTTGAGGCGCAAACCCTTTCGGAGGGGACGGTGCCTTTTCCTTTTGCATTAGCCCTTGAAGAGGGCAAGCTCGACCAATTTATAATCGACCATGGGATCGAGCGATCGGATCGGGCGGCCAGTTACTTTCTTTTAAAAGGGGAACATGCCCTCAGCCAGGGTCGCGGGGAAGAAGCGATCCGCTTAGGCGAGATGGCAAAAAAGATATCTCCTGCATCACCCCTTCCTTCCTTTTTCTTAGCAGATGCTTATTGGGAGCTCGATCCCATGAGCCCCTTAACTGCCATTCTCTATAATTTAAAAGGAGTTCTTCTCACCCTCAAAGATTTCTCCCTATTGTTTACGGTCTTGAGCCCATATTTCGTCTTGTTTCTCCTGGCTATCTTGCTGGCCTTGCTGACTTTTATCGTCTTTTCATTAGCCTCCTACGCCTCCATGTGGATCCACGATATTTCGGAATTCTCGAACAAGGTTGTCCATCCCATTGCAGCGGGTCTGCTCTTCACGCTCTTCTTGTTTGCACCTTTGCTCCTCGGGTTTCCGATCCTCTGGTTCTTCCTTTTTTCTTTTATCTTGTTTTGGCGGTTTTATTCCCGAAGCGAAAAAGGGGTAATTCTTACGTTTCTTCTCGCCCTTGGAAGTGCCGCTTGGGTACTTCCGATCATACTGACCTTGTTTACCATCAAGGGATCCTTCCTCTTTGACGAAATGTCCCGGAATGCAAAGGGAGATTATCTCTGGGTTTCTCCACCCGTGAAGGCGGCCGATGCCGGATGGGAAGGCGCTTTTATTCAAGCGTCGTATGAGATGACACAGGGAGCGTACAATAACGCAGAAGGTTTATACCTCCAAGCATTAGAGCGGAATTCAGATTCGCCAAAAATCTTTAATAATCTTGGCAATATCGCATTTTACTTAAAGGATTACCAGAAGGCTATCGGATACTATCAAAAGGCCATAAGCTTGTCGCCGGAACTGATATCGGCCCATTACAATTTGAGCCAAACTTACAGAGAGATGCTTTCATTTAGTGAAGGGGAGGCACTTTACGCAAAGGCAAAAGCAATTAGCCAAAAGACCGTCGATACCTATGCAATGCGGTCGGCGCGTTTCCCCAACTTCCCCGTGATCGAGGAACGTTTTTCCGGTGCGGACCTATTCAGCCTTATCTTCAATGAAAACAAAGCGTCGTATGCACTCAGCGATCGGATGTGGCAGAGTTGGATGGGTCCGATTCCATTGCGTTTCTCGCCGCTGCTCTCATTGATTTACTTTGCCGCCTTGATTGCGGCGAGCCATTTTTTTAGCGTGTTATTTTCGGCGAAGCCCTGTGCGTTTTGTAAACGCGCCGTCTGTAAAAAATGTGTCAAGCGGCTGTTGAGTTATCAGGTATGCCATCAATGCCAGATGGAATACAAATACATTCAAACCAAAAGCGAGTTTAAAATTATCGAAGAGGCCGTACGAAAAGTGCCCATGAAACTATATCCGCTCTTTCTTTTGCCGGGAGGCGGACATCTGGCCGCGCATAAAACTGCAATCGCTTTTTTATTTCTCGTCTCTTTCTATCTGGCGATGAGTTCCCTATTGAATTGGGGATATTTAATTCCGCCCTCCGAATGGTATTTACACCCCTCAGGATCGCTCATGAAGATTGTCGCTCTTATCCTTGTCATTGTTTTGGCCGCTTATCATCTGATCCGGATGAGGGAAAAACGCATATGGCTCTGAAGGGATCGATAAAAGAGTTTGCGCTGACCGAAATTTTCCAACTCATCTTTCACCAAAACAAAGAGGGTATTCTCACGCTAACGCGTGAAAACACAAAGGTCTCCGTCCTTTTTAATGCTGGAAAGATCATTCGGGCCTATGAGGGTGACTACGATGAGGTCTTCGGAAAAAGCCTGCTTAAAGCGGAAATTATCACGGACGATCAACTGGGCATCGTCCGATATCGGCTTCAAAATCAAAGAACATCGATGGAAGCGCTTTTCGCCGAGTTGAATATCCTCTCCGAATCCGAACTCCTCCGCTTGTCCCGGCTCTTTACCGAAGAGACTTTATATCGACTCTTTCATTGGGAGAACGGGGACTATGAATTCCAGCAAAAAACAATCACCTTCAATTCAAACCTGGTTTCGCCATTAGAAACGCAATTTCTTTTAATGGAGGCCGTTCGCCAAATCGACGAATGGCCCGCACTACTGAAGAAAATTCCATCCAGAGAGATGATCTTCGAGAGAACCCTTGAATTAGAAGACTTGGATCGCTCTTCGGATAAGACTGAACTATGCGATGAAAAAGATCCCTTCGGCTCAATTGATGAATTAGACGAAGAAAATGCGGAAGAAAAAGAACAGGCTTGGCTCCTGGAGCAATTGAATGGCCTTCAGACAGTTCAACAAATCATTGACCGGGCACAGATGGGTGCCTTCGCCGTACATCAAGGCATTGTCAATCTTCTTAAAGAGAAAAAAATCCAAGAACTTAAAGGCGCTGAAGCATGGGTCGGGAGCAATGCGCAAGTACCCGCAAAAAGAAGTGTACTCAAAGGGGTCACGGCTGGAGTTATTATCTTCATGACGCTTTTTATCTTTATTGTCTTTTATCCGGCTATGCAACGCACCGCGCTCATGACGATGCGGCCGGCTCAAGAATTTAAAGGGCTCACCCTTAAAAATGAACGCTACTTTATCCGCTTTGCTTTAGATCTTTATTATTTGAAGCATAATCGATATCCTGATACACTCCAAGTCTTAATCGATGACGGATATCTGGGTTCGAAAAGTGGCGTGGGTTCTCACATCAAAAATTGGTCCTATCGTGTCACGCCGGACGGCGAGGCCAAATACCTCCTTCGTTTTACCGACCCCAATTAGTTTACATAATATACATTATCAGACGCTAATATGGTAAAGAGCTGGAAACGTTTTAATCAGAATTTCACGCTGGCCATTGTCGGTTTTCAGGAGGCGCTTATTGCAATTGCCGACCACGTCAACCAACACGTCCAAAAAGTTAAATTGAATCTTCAATCGGGAGAATTCGATCAACAAATAAAAAAGGACCAAGCAAAGCTTGGCGAAGCAATCTATCAACGGCAGGAGGTTGATTTCGATCAATTGATTAATTTGCCCGAAATCGAGAAATTAGTGCATAAAATAGAGACGGAGAAGAAACAGTTGGATGCCTTGGAAGGCATTATTTCGCCTTATGAGGCCTTACACGATTTCGAGCGCTTACTCATTCGCTCGGATTTTGTCATCCAACATGTGATTGTCCTCGATGGATATAAAGGCATTGGGAAAACGATTCAGGAGTTGGGTCTTCCCACACAGATGTTGATCTTTTTTATCAAAAAGAAAGACCAAATCGAAATTGCAGACGGCAAGGTCGTTATTGAAACAAAAGATGAAATCACCTTTCTTTGCTCTAAAGAAAATATAAGTAAATACATTGAATTATGGAAATAACTTAATGTTTGACTTCATTTTTTTTCATCCTCTTTCATTTGGACTAATAGCTCTTCCTCCGAAACGATCTGCTTTTTAACAAGCACGGATATCAAGGCCTCCAACTTGTCAGTACTTTGCTGGGCCATATGCGCTTTTTTCTTATCTTTAAGTTCTTTTAGCCGCTTTTTTTCCTTTAATACCTCTTCTTCGGGCCGTACCTTCGATGCAAGCTTTGCAATCACTAAAATTGCCACGATTCCGAATAAAAATAAAAATAAGATTCCCATAAGCCAATTTAGCCGTTTCTATCTCTTGTTATTAATGGACGATCACTTCATCCAATAGATTTAAATTCAATAGAAGCTGTGCGCTTCCCTTGGGCACAAATATTTCCAGATGTCCCGAACTGTTGAGGATGAGGTTCCCCTCCCCCTTTTTTCCATCGGAATATGATTTCTTAAGGCGGCGAAGCTTCCTCCCACCCGGAACCTCCAGCTCTAAATCATCCGTTTTCGCCTTTAAGTCGGATTGCGTTAAATTGGTGATCGCGTTTCCATAGGTGTCGATATAGACGATCCGACCCGAAAACCGCTCGCCCACTTTCCGGCAAAACAGATCCTCGATCACTTTGGCATCGGTAATTTCCTTGCCCAGGTCGGCGGGAGACCTTCTATTGGCCACTGCGGCAGCGATGGGGGCAAAATGATCTCTCCCGGCAAAAGTAGGACTATCCTCCCTAAGATGCAGCGAGGTCTCTAAAATCTCATAAACCCGGCAGTGCTTATCTTTGAGCAAGTAAGAGAAAATCCCGTTGTCCGGCCCGATAAAATGGTGATCCCGATAACTCAAAAGTATTGCCCTTCGACAGGTCCCCACGCCGGGATCGACAACCACCAAGTGAACACTGCCCTTTGGGAAATACTGAAAGCTTTCCTTGATGATAAATGCGGCACTAATTACATCATGCCGCGCAATTTGGTGGGTGATATCGATAATACGGGCGTCGGGCGATTTTTGAAGAAGCACCCCTTTGAGCGAGCCGACGAAATAGTCCTTGAGTCCGAAATCGGTCGTCAGTGTAATAATCGGGCGGACCGAATAATTCATCGGCGCTTTCCCCCTTCAAAGCGAAGTCTCAGGTATCAAAACTAATTTTGAGGATTTCATATTCGACTGTTTTGGCCGGCGTTTTAACTTCGACGAACACGCCCACTTCACGCCCGATCAACGCTCTGGCCACAGGGGAATGGATCGATATCGTTCCATTTTTCAAGTCAGCTTCATCTTGGCCAACAATGGTGTAGGTTTTCTTATCGTCATTCTCGACATCCAAAAGCTCAACCGTCGCGCCGAAAACCACTTTCTCTGCGGAGAGATTCGATGTGTCGATCACTTCCGCATCGGCTATTTTTGTACCAATTTCGCGAATGCGGCCTTCGATAAAACTTTGGCGTTCTTTTGCTGCACTGTACTCTGCATTTTCGGAAAGATCTCCATGGGCACGGGCCTCGGCAATCGCCGCGATATTTTTGGGTCGTTCTATTTTTTTGAGCCGGTCGAGCTCGGCCTTGAGTTGTTCGTGACCTCTCAGCGTCATCGGTATCTTCAATACGACCTCCAGATTAGAGTTGATGATAGACTTGCAGCGGCCGGACCTCCATCTTAGCCCTTAAGAGCGCCTCAATGCCGTGGATGGCCGCGCGCGCGCTAGCAATCGTCGTGAAATAAGGGATGCCGTCTTGGAGCACCCGTTGCCGAATCGCTTGAGAATCCATCCGGGAACGCTTATCTCCCACCGTGTTCACCATCATATGAACATCATGATTTTTTAAGCGATCGAGAATGTTCGGGCTCCCCTGCTGCACTTTTTTCACGGTTTCGACTTTAATGCCGAATCGATTGAGATAGTCGGCGGTGCCCAAGGTCGCGATCAATTGAAAACCCAATGCACTGAGTTTTTTAGCGATCGGCGCCAGCGCCGCTTTGTCGGCATCCTTCACACTGATAAAGACCATTCCGCTTGTGGGAAGGGGGTTGTCCGCCGACATTTCCGCCTTGGCAAAGGCAAAGCCAAAATCACGGTCGATGCCCATCACTTCGCCTGTCGATTTCATCTCCGGCCCCAAGATCGCATCGGTTTTAAAACGTTTAAAAGGAAAGACCGCTTCCTTCACCGCGACGTGCCGCATCGGTTTTTCCCGGATGCCCTGTTCTTTTAAACTAAGACCAAGAATAACTTTCATGGCGATTTTGGCCATCGGCTGGCCGATGGTTTTACTCACAAAAGGAATCGTCCGAGAACCGCGCGGATTGACCTCTAAAATATAAATATCCCCGTCTTTTACGGCGAACTGAATATTGATGAGACCGATCACCTTGAGTTCTTTCGCGATGACGGTGGTTTGATCGGCGATGTTTTTGATCACAGCGGCCGAAATCGAAAAAGGCGGCAAGGAACAGGCGGAATCGCCGGAATGCACACCCGCTTGCTCGATATGCTCCATGATCCCGCCCACAAAGACATCGCTTCCATCGCAGACCGCATCGACATCGATCTCGATCGCATCCTCCAAATAATCGTCCACCAAGACCGGATGTTCCGGAGTCACCTTCACGGCATGGACCATATAATCTCGCAGGCTCTGCGGATCGTAGATAATCTCCATCGCCCGCCCGCCCAAAACGTAGGAGGGCCGGACTATCACCGGGTAGCCGATTTCGTCCGCCGTCTTTTCGGCTTCCGCGATCGATCGAGCAAAACCGCTGGTGGGTTGTTTCAAACCGACTTTTTCAAGAAGGCTTTTAAAGCGTTTCCGATCTTCCGCCCGGTCGATGGCATCGGGTGAGGTGCCGAGTATCTTCACGCCCGCCCGCTCAAGGGGAACAGCCAATTTTAAAGGCGTCTGTCCGCCGAACTGCACGACGACGCCGAGCGGTTTTTCCACCTCGACAATGTGCATGACATCTTCAAGGGTTAAGGGTTCGAAATAAAGGCGGTCGGAGGTATCGTAATCGGTGCTCACCGTTTCGGGATTACAATTGACCATGATGCTTTCATAGCCCATCTCGTTGAGGGCGAGCACGGCATGCACGCAGCAATAGTCAAACTCTATCCCCTGCCCAATCCGATTTGGCCCGCTCCCCAGGATGATCACTTTCTTACGGTCGGTCGGTGCCGCTTCGCACTCTTGTTCGTAAGTGGAATAAAGATAGGGCGTGTGGGCCTCAAATTCGGCGCCGCAAGTGTCCACCCGTTTGAAGACGGGCACAATACCTTCTTTCTTCCGCCAGGCGGTAATGTCTTGCTCCGGACGTTGACTGATGCGCCCGATCTGGCGATCCGAATAGCCCGACATCTTCGCGCGGCGAAGTAGCGCGGCATCTTGGCCTAATCCCACTAAATCTTCTTCGATCAGGACAATCTGTTGCAACTGATTTAGAAACCAGGGGTCGATTTTCGTTAATCGATACAGTTCGTCGATGCAAACCCCGAGGCGAATGGCATCCGTGATCTGCGAAATTTGATTAAAGGTCGGCCGCGAGAGCATCTTTTTTAAGGCCTCGACGCCCAGTTCTTTTGCATGATTCGGCTCGAGCCCTTCCCGGTTAACCTCCAGCGAACGCAGGGCCTTTAAAAAGGCCTCTCGAAAGTTGCGGCCGATGGCCATGACCTCCCCGACCGATTTCATTTGAAGGCTCAGGGTTCGGTCAATCTCCGGGAATTTTTCGAAGGCAAAGCGCGGAATCTTGACGACCACGTAATCGAGGGTCGGCTCGAAAGAGGCCGGGGTGACGGCGGTGATGTCGTTTTTAATTTCGTCGAGGGTCAGGCCCACAGCCAATTTCGCCGCGATCTTGGCGATGGGAAAACCCGTGGCCTTCGAAGCCAGGGCAGAACTCCGCGAGACGCGCGGGTTCATCTCGATGACGCGCATCTCGGCATTGAGGGGGTTGAGCGCGAATTGGATATTCGAACCGCCAGTATCGACCCCCACGCCGCGGATGATTTTAATGGCGGCGTCCCGCATCCGCTGATATTCTTTATCCGTCAGCGTTTGCACCGGAGCCACGGTGATCGAGTCCCCCGTGTGCACGCCCATGGGATCCAAGTTTTCAATGGAACAGACGATGACGACATTGTCGTTTTTATCGCGCATCACCTCCAGCTCGAATTCCTTCCAGCCGATGGCCGATTCCTCGATTAAAACCTCATGGAGCGGGCTGCTGGAGAGACCGGCTTCGACGGCGCGCTCGAAGCTTTCGGCATCGTAGGCGATATTGCCTCCCAGTCCGCCCATGGTAAAAGAAGGCCGGATGATCGCCGGAAAGCCTGTTTTCTTCACCAATTCCTGGGCGTCTTCAATACTCTTCGCGATACCACTTTGAATGTACTCAAGGCCTGCTGCTTTGATAACGCTTTTAAAGGCTTCCCGGTCTTCGGCCTTTTTAATCGAATCGTAATTCGCCCCGATCAATTCGACGCCGTATTCCTTTAAAATACCCGCGTCGTACAAGGACACCGCCATGTTCAGCGCGGTTTGCCCGCCCATGGTCGGCAGCAGGGCATCGGGGCGGTCTTGTTTAATGATCTCCCGAAGAATGTCCAAAGTGATGGGCTCGATATAGGTACGATCCGCCACATCCGGATCGGTCATAATCGTCGCCGGGTTACTGTTCACCAACACCACCTGGTAGCCTTCGCTGCGAAGGGCCTTGCAGGCTTGGGTCCCAGAGTAATCAAACTCGCAGGCCTGACCAATGACGATGGGCCCTGCGCCGATGATTAAGATTTTTTGAATATCAGTTCGTTTTGGCAAAGTTTTTCCTTCAATAAAAATGAAACCATCATCGGTAAAACAGTTACTGCGTCTTTGCTAAGGCGTCCAAAGATAAAGAAATTGAGGCGATGCGCCGCGTAGCAATTGTTTTGGATCGAGGCCCCAAATGGCCAAAGGGTCGGCCGGCTTTTCGAAGGCCCGGGAATAGATGTTGTCTTTATATTCGCCGGGGCCGGTGTATAAAATGACCTGCGCCTCTTCAATCCCCGCCAGGGTTTTTGTTCTATCGATCGCTTGATCGAGGTAGGCGATCCCATCGACCAATCCGAGAGCCACTGCCTCCGATGCCGTGTAAACGCGGCCATCCGCCAGCTCTTTGATTCGCCCGGGCGAAAGTTCTGGCCTTCCTTCTTCAATCACCTTCAAAAATCGGCCGTACATGTTGTCGATAATGCCCTGCATAATCCCGCGTCCTTCCGGAGAGAGGGCTTTCATTGGCGATCCTAGATCTTTGTTCACCCCAGATTTTACCGACTCCGAACTCACACCGACCTTTTCCATTAAACCTTCGAAATTCACATGCATCATAATCACGCCGATGCTGCCGATCACGGAGGTGGGGTGCGCAAGCACTTGATCGCCCGCCATCGCAATATAGTAAGCGCCGGATGCACCCAAATCCAAAATCGAAACCACGACGGGCTTGCCCGTTTGTTTTTTGAATTGACGGATTTCATGATAAATCAAATCGGATGCGGTAATCGTGCCCCCCGGACTGTTGACGCGCAAGACAATCCCCTTCATCGCCGGGTCCTGCGCCGCACGCTTTAATTCCTCTTTCACGCGCGAGACCAGGTCCGCCGCTTCGATGAACCCGGACGCTTTTTGCTCCGAGATAAAACCGGAAATATCGATTAAAGCGATCTTATTCGCCCCCTTGCCGTCGACGACTTTTTCTTTAAGCGGGGTCATTTCGGGAAACAGAGAAATGTTGTAGAAACAGCCGGACATTTGCGACATCATCGCTAAAAGAAGCGCAACCCTTTTAATTTTATGACTCAATTTTTATATCTCCTCAATGAATGAACACATTTTTTAGGGCGGCTGGCGAGTATCATCTGAGTATCATGGCTTGCCATATCGATTTATTCGAGATGTTCCAAGTCGGCCAGATCTTGGTGTCTTCCTAAAGCTCTTTTATTTTCTTTAAAGCTCTGTAGATCAATAAAATAGACTTCGGATCCTTGTAAATCTAATGTTTGTTTTGTTTGATAACAGGTCTGAAAATCTAAACCGGTGACACTGGTGAGTATGTCTATTCTGTTGGGTGGATTTCCCAATTGAATGACGTAACCAGGCTTTGAAAAATCGGCCTTATTGAGATCCAGTGACGAGAATCCAAACTCGTGGAGCGATTTTATCATGTTCTCTGCATTATGAAGATCTGTCCAAACCCAAATATCGATATCTTTTGTGTAACGTGGAAAACCATGAAAGGCGAGCGCATAGCCCCCGACCACAAGATACTTCACTTTATTTTTGTTTAACAACGCGATAAATTCTTTGAAATCCTTGCCGATCATGATATTTCCATTCGTTATATTCGCGCCGGATCGATTCTAAAACCGCAAGGCGGGTTTGGGGAGATTGTTTGGACCAATAAGCGTAATCGTTTTTTTTATCTTCTAATTTTATAAGTTGGATCGCTTTTTTATTTAATGGAGACACAAGTTAATCCTTATTTAGAAAACGAATCGATAAAATCCTTAAAAAAGAAAGCGGCGTCATGCGGGCCCGGCGCGGCCTCCGGATGGTATTGTACGGAAGATACCGGCAAGCTGCGATGGCGCATCCCCTCCACCGTTCGGTCGTTCAAGTTCAGATGCGTCACCTCAATGTCTTTTTCGACTGCCGAGAAGTCGATGGCGAAGCCATGATTCTGCGCCGTAATCTGCACTTTTTGCGTCGCCCTCTCCATCACAGGCTGATTGCCGCCGTGATGACCGAACTTCATTTTAAAACATAAGCCGCCCAAGGCGAGTCCTAAAATCTGATGCCCCAAACAGATGCCGAAGATGGGCTTTTTCCCGAGAAGAGATTTTACGGCGCTGATCGCATAGGGCAGGGCCTCCGGGTCGCCCGGTCCGTTTGAAAGCAAAATCCCATCCGGCGACATTGCCAGCACCACATCGGCGGGGGTGTGGGCAGGCACCACCGAAACGCGGCAGCCCAATTCGCTAAGCATCCTCAAGATGCTTCGCTTTACCCCAAAATCGTAAACCACGACATGATAGCGCGCACGAGTACTCGCATCATTTCCTAGAGTAGCCGACCCCGCCTCCCCTTTCCATTCGTAGGCCTTGGCGCAGGTGACTTGCGAAACCAAGTCTTGGCCGACGAGGGACGGGACGGTTTTCAGCCGAGCCATGAGCGCCGTCGTGTCTTTCGTCTCAGTGGATAGGATGCCCTGCATCGCGCCATGCACACGGATTTTGCGGGTGAGGGCGCGGGTGTCGATGCCCTCGATGGCAATGACGCCGCGCCGCTTTAAGAGGCGGTCGAGGGCCTCCTCCGAGCGCCAGTTACTCGGAAAACTGGAATATTCTTTCACGATGAAACCGCCCAGCCAAATCCGTTCGGATTCCTCGTCTTCCGCGTTCACTCCATAATTTCCAATGAGCGGATAGGTCATCGTCACCATCTGGCCCTTGTACGACGGATCGGTCAAGACCTCCTGATAGCCGGTCATGCTGGTGTTGAAGACCACCTCCCCGACCGCTTCGCCCTCTGCGCCGAAAGACTGGCCGTTGAAGGTCGTGCCGTCTTCTAAGACTAATATCGCTGGTTTATTCATATCGATTGAGCTAACCTGGCCGCTCCACAACAAACAATAAGACCAAAGCGCATGTTTCTGTGGTCAGGTTGAGCGATTTGGTTAAATACCTTCGATAGAGTGCCAGAATTTCTCTTCATTCTTGAATAGCCTCTTAATATAGAAACGATCCCTTAAGGTCTTATAGTCATTGCTAATTCCATCCGAGCTCGCAATAAGCCAAGAGTGATCGTTGGATTGAATGCAAATAGGCTTAATTGAATTGTTTGTCTTCTTTTGATAAAAAGATCTGGCCTCAGGTTCAAGTTCTGTCCCTTTGCGCATTTTTTCATTTGGCTTAGTATTAATTTTGCGCTTCTTTTCTTCCAAAAGTTCATCAGGAGATTTAAAACGATTCTCTCCCATTATTGTCGAAGCATCCGATGCACCTATTCCAGAATGCCTCCAATTGAACCATTGTTGCCTACCTTGCTCCAGCTCAATCACTTTAAAAGGAAATTTTTCAGTGTTAGAAACATGTCCGAATAATTTTTTTAAAAACATAACTACGCCTCTCTCAAAAACCTTTTATCTAACAGGCATTATCCCGTCATGTCGAACCATGCAGTTCATTCTCAATCAACTTCCCGGCGACAATCACCGCAGTCGCCCGACCTTTCATCGTCCAGCCGATGAAGGGGGAATTCTTTCCGAGGGATTTAAAGCTCTGCGCCTTCACCGTCCACTCCGCTTCGGGGTCGATGATGCTGATGTCAGCGCGGTCGCCGATTTCGAACCGCCCCGTTTTTTTGCCCAAGACGGCGGCGGGCCCGGCCGTGAGTTTCCGAATCGCTTCCATTAAACTCAACACGCCTTCGTCCACCAGTCTGAGCGAAAGCGGCAGGGCCGTTTCCAGACCGACAATGCCGAAGGGCGCGCAATCTAATTCCTGTTCTTTTTCGTCGGCGGCGTGGGGCGCATGATCGGTGGCGATCACTTCGAGGGTGCCGTCCGCCAGCCCCGCCCGAATCGCCATTTGATCGCGCTGGGCACCCAAAGGCGGTTTCATCTTCGCATTGCTGTTATATCCTCGGACAGCCTCATCTGTGAGCGTAAAATAATGGGGACAGGTTTCCGCCGTCACGCGAACGCCCCGGCGTTTTGCATCGCGTATCAGCGCAACGGAACCGGCGGTGCTGATGTGGGCCAAATGCACACGGGCTCCCGTGAGTTCCGCCAATTCGATATCGCGGGCGACCATCACCGTCTCCGAGGAGGCCGGGATGCCGCGCAGTCCTAAAGCCGTCGAGACCTCGCCTTCAAACATCACCCCGTCGGCCGTCAGATTCAAATCTTCGCAATGGTCGATGACGGGCACGTCGAAGATCTTCGCGTAGTTCATGGCCTGGCGCATGACTTGGCTGTTCATCACAGGCAGGCCGTCGTCCGAGACCGCGACGCAGCCTGCGGCGACCAGCTCGGCCATCTCCGCCAATTCCTCCCCTTTCGAACCCTTCGTAATCGCCCCGACGGGCAAGACATGCACGATGCCTTCTTCTTTCGCCTTTTCGAGAATAAATTCCGTCACCGATTGATTGTCGTTCACCGGTTTGGTGTTGGGCATGCAGCAAACGGTCGTAAAGCCGCCCCAGGCTGCCGCGGCCGTGGCCGTCGCCACGGTTTCCTTGTATTCGAATCCCGGCTCGCGCAGATGGGTGTGCAGGTCGATGAGGCCGGGCACGACGAGCTTGCCCTTTGCGTCTATCGTTTTGCAAGCATTCGGTGCTTTAATCGATGGACCCAGTTCGCGGATGAGGCCGTCTTCGACGAGCAAATCCCCGACTTCGTCCCGGTTGCTGGCGGGATCGAGGATGCGCCCGCCTTTGATCAATATCTTTTCTAAGGGATCACTCACGACTGCCTCCGGATAAAAGAAAGAAAAGCGCCATGCGGACGGCCAGGCCGTTCGTGACTTGTTCGAGGATGACGGAGGAGAGGCCGTCGGCCACCTCCGAAGTCACCTCAATGCCCCGATTGATGGGGCCGGGATGCATGACCAAACACTTGGGGTCGGCCAGGGCCAAGCGGCGGCGGTTAAGGCCGTAGAGTTTGGAGTACTCGCGAATCGTCGGAAAAAAGCCTTTGCCCTGGCGCTCCAACTGAAGCCGAAGGAGGATGATGACATCCGCCGAAGCCAGCGCCTCATCGAGATGATAATGTACGGTGACGCCCCAAAGTTCGATTCCGCGCGGGATAAGGGTTGGCGGGCCGACCAGGTGGACATCGGCGCCGTATTTCAGCAGGCCGTGGATGTCGGAATTGGCCACCCGGCTGTGCAGGATGTCGCCCACGATCACGACCTTCAAGCCTTTAAAATCGCCCCGTTTTTCTTTAATCGTCAACAAATCCAAGAGGCCTTGACTGGGGTGTTCGTGGGTGCCGTCTCCGGCGTTGATCACCGAGCAATGCAGGGCCGAGGCCAGGAAATGGGCCGCACCCGAGGAATGATGGCGCACGACGATATAGTCGGATTGCAGGGCCTGAATGTTTTTGGAGGTGTCTAAAAGGGTCTCGTGCTTCGTCGTGCTGCTGGCACCGGCGGAAATATTGATGACATCGGCAGAGAGGCGTTTGGCTGCGAGTTCGAAGGAAGTGCGGGTGCGGGTGCTGGGCTCGAAAAAGAGATTGATGACCGTCTTACCCCGCAGGGCCGGGACCTTTTTGATGTCTCGCATGGAGACCTCTTTAAAGGAGGCCGCAGTATGGAGGATGAGGTCGATCTCCTCTTTTTCGAGGTCCGCAATCGATAGAATGTCTTTCCGTTTAAGCGTCACGGACAGCCCTTTTTAAAATAACGCGATCTTCCTCACCCGCTTCTTCGAGGAGCACATCGACTTTTTCGTCGAAGGCCGTCGGCAAATTTTTACCCACATAGTCGGCGCGAATCGGCAACTCCCGATGCCCGCGATCGATTAAAACAGCCAGTTGGATTTCCTTAGGACGACCAAGATCGATCAAAGAATCGAGGGCGGCCCGAATCGTGCGTCCGGTAAATAAAACGTCGTCAACTAAGACCACTTTGCGATCAGTCATGTCGAAGGGAATGTCGGTGGTCTCCAGGACCGGCGTGGCGCTGCGGGTGTCTAAGTCGTCACGGTAGAGGGTGATGTCAAGCACACCCACCGGCGGTGCATCGCTTTCGATTTTTTCGATTCGACGCGACAGGCGTTGCGCCAAATAGACGCCGCCCGTGCGAATTCCAACCAACACGATATCTTTCGCGCCCTTATTCCGTTCAAGTACTTCATGCGCAATACGCGTTAAAGCCCTTGAAATTTCATTGGAATTGAGTATGACATGTTCCACAGCCATCCGCGTCCGCTTAAAAAACTGCTCAAAAAAAAACCTAAGCCCGGCGCTTTATCCGGCTTAGGTTTACGATCGATAGTTTGTTAAAGAAACTCAAGGTCCAACCTTTCCGGTCTCACAGAACCAGTTTAAAGGAACTAAAGCCATTATTCAGAATTACAAGAAGGATGTCAAGTGAAGAATGGGATTGAAAAGGACATCCTCGAAGCACAATCCGACGCATTTCTGATTGAAAGCGTCATCAAAAAAATTTAAACGATAACGACAGCCTCACCCCCGAAGCGCCTGCGCCGTTTTCCTTCCTGCCGTTTCGATGTATACTTGAAGCACTGACTCATTTTTGACATCGGAGATGAGATGTTTGAGCATTGGGATGCCCTGGCCGATCTGAATAAACATATCCCCCTTCGCGAAAAAGTCATTGCCTCGCACAAATCCGTGAATAGCATCTTTCCCTTTATTGTTCGGATCGCTATTGCCATTTACGATCCCGAAACGATGGTCTTAAAGACCTTTATGCACAGCGGCAACGACAACCCCCTTGACCATTATCAGGCCCTCCTCGATGAGGCGCCCTCGCTGAAGGAAATACTCAAAATCGGCCTCCCACGCGTCGTTAACAATATGCAGACCTTCGAGACGGGTCAGCACGAGCACACTAAAAGAATCGGTCGCCAGGGTTACGCCGCGAGTTACACACTTCCGATCTTTAATAATGGCGTGTTGATGGGATTTATTTTCTTTAATTCGGATCAAAAAGAGGTATTCACAGAAAGCGTCCTCCAGCAAATCGATGTTTACGGCCATATGATCGCCCTCATGGTGATCAACGAACTCTCATCGATTCAAACACTGACGGCGCTGATGAAGACCACAGGATCTATGACCCATTTTCGTGACCCGGAAACCGGCAGCCACCTCGATCGGATGTCCCGCTACAGCCGGCTCATCGCCAATGCTTTGACCGACAAATACGATCTGGACGATAGTTATATCGAGCATGTGTTCATGTTTTCTCCCTTACACGATATCGGCAAAATCGGGATTCCCGACCATATTCTGCTGAAACCCGGCAGACTGAACGAAGACGAAAAAAGGGTGACGGAGTCTCACGTGCAAAAGGGGCGTGAAATGATCGACGATCTGCTCGATAATTTCGGACTGGAAAAATTCGAAGATGTCGATGTCTTGCGCAACATCGCCGAGTACCATCACGAAACCATGAACGGAAGCGGATACCCAAAGGGCATCCGAGGGGGACTCATCCCACTGGAAGCACGCATTGTCGCCGTGGCCGATATTTTCGACGCGCTCACCAGCACCCGTCCCTACAAAGAGGCCTGGACCAATGAACAGGCGATCGAGGCCTTGACCCGCCTTGCCGGGGAATCGCTCGATCAGGATTGCGTAAACGCCTTACTCAAAAACATGGAAAAAGTGGAGCAAATACAAAAACAGTTCGATGAAAACGCGTATGGATAGATGTGAGACAACATGTCGTTCCTAGCTCTCGTTCTCTCATCTCCTTCCGAACTCAGTCATTTCGAAGGTTATTATGAAGTAAAGCATGTATAAAATTCCAATTCGTTTATATTCCAGACTGGTCATCCTGTTCATCGCGACCCTAGCTCTTTCCGTAGGAATTGCGGCGGTCTATGCTGAGAATCAACCGAAGGCGAATAAACCCGGAATCGGTTCGGCCAATAAAGCGAAGCCATTTGACAAAAAGCACCCTCGTCTCCGCGCCGCGATTGACGCGACCCAGAAACATGGGCGGCGAATGATGGACATGGCCGGTGTCGTGGCGACCGCGACTGGCTTTGATTCGGAAGGCGAACCCGTTGTTCGCATCTTTACAGATAAAGCCGGAACCCCGGGGATTCCGGCGGACCTGGATGGCGTTCCGGTAATGGTTGAGGCGGTCGGAAGGTTTTACGCGCATGCCGATCCCGCCCCCACCACCAAATGGACACGGCCCGTCCCCAGCGGTATTTCGGTCGGTCATACCAATATTACCGCAGGGACGATTGGGGCGCGGGTCACCGACGGCGCCAATATTTTTCTCTTGAGCAACAACCATGTCCTTGCCAATAGCAACCAGGCCGTATTAGGAGACCGAATACTTCAACCCGGTCCCGCCGATGGGGGGCGGCTTTCGGACAGTATCGCGACCTTGCACGACTTTGTCCCCATTATTTTCTGTGCCACCCAAGGTGGGGGCTTTACCTGTCCGCAGGTCAACAACATGGATGCCGCCATTGGCCTCACTTCGGAGACTCAGCTTCGCATCGCGACCCCCTCGAATGGATACGGCCACCCCAACACAAGCATTCATCCTGCCTATGGAAATCCCACGACCCTGGGAGATGAGGACCTCACGCTGCTGCTCGGCGAGACCGTCGAGAAAACCGGTCGCACGACCGGCTATACCTCTGGCAGCATCCAAGGCATTCACGCAACCGTCAACGTCTGTTACAATGCGACATGTACCCTATTGGCCCGTTTTGTCGACCAGATCGTAATCACGCCAGGAAATTTCAGCGCCGGTGGAGACTCCGGCTCTTTGATTGTGACGGCCGACCGGAAACATCCGGTGGGTTTGCTCTATGCCGGGGGCGATGGAATTACCATTGCCAACCGCATCGATCTCGTGCTCAATCAATTCAAGGTACAAATTGACCGCGACACCACACTCCCCACCCTCTCGATCGACGATGTTACCGTCACCGAAGGAGGCTCGGGGACGACGACAGCCGTCTTTAGGGTAAGCCTTTCGCGAGCGGTGTCCGACGAAGTTCGCGTCGACTATTTTTCCGAAAACGGGTCGGCCCTTTCCGGAAGCGATTATACTGCGGCTTCTGGGACGCTCAGTTTTCAAGCGGGCGCACTCAGCGATTCCATCCGCATTACGGTCAACACGGATACGGACGATGAAGCCACTGAAAACTTTTTTGTGAATCTGAGTCGGCCCACCTCGAACGTCAATCTTGCAGACGGCCAAGGCGAAGCCCTGATCTTAAACAGAGACACCCGGCCTCCAGCCCCTCCGATTTTACGATAACAATGGGCATGAGGATTTAGACGATCATGACACCATGTGTATTCAAAAGCCTGCCCATGCGTACAAATGTAAGCGCCCTCTTCTGTATGGCCTGCCTTGGCTTCCAGATCGCGGCTTGCGCCGATAAGATGGCGGATAATCGGAGTGACGAAGCGAATAGATCATCGGTGCAAATCGAAAAGGTTTTAAAAGCGGAATCAGAGTCCCTGCTCAATATCTCCGGCGTCGTCGGCACCGCGCAAGGCCTATGCAATGATCAACCCTGTATCAAGATCTTTGTCGACAAGCTTAGCCCCGAACTGGAAAAGAAGATCCACAAGCATTTCGAAGGTTACCCATTTGAGATCGAAGAAACAGGAACGATTCGGCCGCTTCTCCGTAACAAAAAGTGAGCTAACTTTATCGAGAAGAAATTATTCCTGCCGTTTTTCCTCTTTCCACCATGCTTGCCCTTTTTCGGCATTTGGGCCAAAGCTTTTCCCTGTAATATTTTTCAAGGATTCAGCAGCGTACTTTTGTAATGATTCATCTTCGTTCTTTATTCAGTCGATTAGAGGTTCAATTGCACGAGCGTCTTGAAGCGCGCCCAAAGCCGATGCCGCGGCATGCCTTACGAAACTATCTTTGTCTTTTAAAGCCTCTATGAGAGGGACTACAGCACCCTTGTTTCTAATATTGCCAAGAGCATAAGCGGCGTTGCTCCGTATAGGCCAAGCCTTGTCATTCAGCAGTAAAATAAGAGGCTCTACAGCACGAGGATCTTTTATTTCGCCAAGCGCACCTGCAACATTCCAGCGTACATTCGCGTTTTGATCTTTCAGTGCTTCGATTAACGGGATCACTGCTGGTTCGCCCATTTTTCCTAATGCCTCTTGTACCGGCGTCTGAGTTCCACTCGGTTCATCCTTCGTAGTGGATCAGACTCCCCTTTGACCTGGGGACCATTGAGATGACTTTGCGCCTGAGTTCGATCTTTTTTGAGGTTTGAAAGTCTGTCTTCATGTGTCCGACAAGGAGACATTGAGAATAGAGCGGTATCCATATAAGCAATCTTTATAGGCCAAAGCTTTTCAAATTCTTTTTTTGTAAAAAGTTTGCATCCCGGATTTGACTCACAGAATTCTTTTGAAACGCCTTGGTGGATTTTTATACCCATGCGCATCGGCATGGAGTCAACTTCTTCACTGATATGTTCAGAATAGAGTTCTCTGGGCAAGCACCAACTGGGAATAAAATTCGGCGGCCTCAAATCGACATCCTCTTTCAAAACTTGATTTAATAACACAAGCAAGCGAGGATCATTGAACCGCCCCAGCACCTTTGCTGCTTCTATTTTTATAGAAATATCTTCATCTTTTAGCGATTCGATCAGAGGTTTTATTGAACGACGATCATTAAGATTCCCTAAGGCCCAAATCACCGTTTTTCTTACGTACAAATCCCCGTCTGTTTTTAAGGCATGAATCAAGGGTTCAACAGAACGAGGATCTCGGACCCACCCTAATGCTTCTGCAGCAACCTTCCGCACCCCCGGATTTTCATCCATTAAGGATTCAATTAAGGGTGATACACTCCGCGGGTCTTTGAAATTTCTTAATGCGTTGACAGCACTTTGGCTGAAAATGCTCTAACATGTGGATCCGGATCTTTTAAGGCTACAATTAGTGGTTCTATGGTACGCGGGTGGTTCAGTTCCCATAATGAATGAGCAGCGCCCTCCCTCACCTTCGGATTAGAATCGTTCATGGCTTTCAATAGAGGACCTAAAGCGCGCTGATCTCTAAAATCATTCAATGCCCATGCCGCTGTAGCCCTAAAGCGCCAATCGCTATGCGCCAATGCTTGAATTAAGGGTTCAACTGCCCGGCCATCCTGGATCAACCCAAGAGCCCGTGCTGCTTGTAGACGAACGTCTGATACTTGATCTTTTAAGGCCTCGATCAAAGGTGGAACGGTATGCGGGTTTTTAATCTCGCTCAGCGCATATATCGCTAGTAATCGTTCGCCTTTGTCACCCTTTTTCATTTTTTCAATTAATTGGACTATTTCGTTTGGAGGATCAATATTCTGAGAATCCTGGGGGCGATGTGCGCATCCCTCTAAAAAAATAAACAGCATAAGGATTATAATGAAGTTATTTTTAATGAACTGAATAAGGATTATAATGAAGTTATTTTTAATGAACTGATTCAAAACTGTTTTCCTATTCTTGAAGTAGACTCCCCTCTCGTTCATTCGGAAGCCGATCCAAGCCCGCCTCTCTGGCCTCTTCTTCTCCTATCGTTAAAAGAAAATCGACAAAGCGGTCCAAGGCATTCGGTAAATTTATGGCCGAAATCTTTTAGCATATCGTCGGCAAAACCGGGGACGATGAAGGCTGCGGGATCGATGATGGATTCAATGACGTATTCCTTCGGGGTCGTGGCATGGGCCTTTCCCGATTGAACGGCTTGTTGGTATTCGGGGGATCGGATGCGATTTTCTGCGTTGGTTTTCATGATGAGCAAGGGGCCGATGATGCCGGTTCCGGCAATAGAGATCCCAGGGATTTTATGGCAGGCGAAACAGGTCATCATTTTAACGATTTGTTCTGGTGTGTCGCTTGTCTGGGCTATTGGTGGAGATGGAGATTCTGAATTGCGTTTAAGTCTTAATGCTTCATTGAATATTTCCTCAAGGGGTTTGGTAATAGAAAATTTTTTTCCAAAATAATGTTCCCAATCTTCTAGCACCGTTATTTTAGAATAGTCTCCTGGTGTGTGCATTGATTGTAATGCCGGCACAACGGCCACAATCTCAAAATCATTCAAAGCAATGGGCGGTTTGTTAATCCTCGGCATAGTGGGAGTTGTATCGCCTGGAATGAGACTCTCTTTTTCGGCGCTTCCCTTAAGTCCGTAACCATAGACAACATAGCAGCCCGGACAATAGAGCGATTGGATCAAATATTCGCCGGGGGTTTCGGCATGGGGTCGGAAGCTACTATAAGGTTCGCCTTCCGAAGCATACTTTTCCTTGTACATCCGATATCGTTCTTCTCGAATTCGAGCATGAGAACGTGCTTCAATTGAAATATCCAATTCCTGATCCAAGTCCATCAAATCAAAATCTGGAACACCGATTAATGGGGGGGCTCGGTCTGCCCTTTGTTCCGCTATCATTTTATGGCAAAGGGGACATACCCCCTTGCCAATCGGGCTTTCTCCCCTCTCCAACATCGCCAGAGGATCTTCTGTTCCAAAGATGATACGCATCCCATATTTCACCAGTTCTTCTTTGGTGATTTGGAGGAAAAGGTCGTTTGAAAGGTTTATGGTGAGCTCTTTTGAGCGATCTTCAGTATTTGAAGTCGGCGTGGCGGGGTCGGATTTAGATGCTGAATTGGATGCATCGGTGTGGCCGGTGGATAGAGTGAACGAGCAGAAGACAAGAAATGTAAAGAGTTGTATCCTTCTTAGCTTCATGCTTTTCGTTCCTATTGCCCGAACCTTGTCGATAGTCTACCCAATATTGAAGAGAAGGTCTATGTTTTCATTATTCCTGTGAATCTGAATTGGGAGTGATCTCTACCTTGTAATTTCACTATCGCAAAACCCAATACAAAAAAACCGATTGGATTTACATCGCGGAATCGGGTATTTTCCTGTATTAATCCAACGATGAAAATGGAGGATGAAGCCCTGAACCCAGAATTCGTATTGAATCCTCCGGAAAATCCCAAGGGTGGAAAGACCTTGATTGTTGGCCCGGAGGGTTTGGGAGATTATCTCTTGCCGAGCGCCGCATTTAAAGCCGCCGGTCCCGAAGACCAAGTCTTCGTGCGGCCTGGCACTTATGAAGACAAGATCTTCGCCGTCGATCGTCCTATTCAGTTGGTCGGCGCCGGAAAAGACCAAGTCGAGATTTTCAATCGGCGCGGCGGGCCGATCTATTTACAAAAGGTGCCGGAGGGGCTCATGAGTGGGATCAGCTTTCGTTATGTGGGCAGCGATCAACACTCGGCCATGAATCTACTCGACAGCACCTGCATTATCAACGACTGCCGCATCCAGGAAGGCATCCAGTCCGGGATTGTGATTTACGGGCCGGAGTCTCGGGCCTCCGTCATCAATAGTGAAATCTGTAACAACCGAGAGTCGGGCATCTTTGTCTTCGCGGGGGCGCGTCCCTACATTCGGGAAAACACCTGCTTCGGCAATCATCACTTCGGCATTGCCGTCCGAGACGCAGACAGGTGTCCCGACCTCGTCCGGAATATCTGCCGGAACAACATGCTTAGCGGTATCCTCCTTTTTCATTTCGCCGAAGCGATGATGCTCGAAAACCAATGTTTCGATAATCACGATTGGGGCCTGGTCATCACCCCCGATTGCAAGCCCTCGCCGCCTCTCGAATCCATTTCCCAAGCCAACAGGCTGGAGCCGAACCCCCGGGGGGCGCTCATTCAAACAGACGACCCCCTCGGTGAAATCGGACGCTAAGGCAAGGCGCGCCGTATGCGTTCGTCAGTGCAAAGCGGGCTTGAATGGCCCTGCGAGTTCTGCCGCTTCTGCCGTTCTATAAGTTCTTTATTTTAAAATGTTTGGACTTGACAAGTTAAAGCAGAAAAGATAGTCTCTCTCCTCGAATAGGTACTCATTTTTCTTTAACCTTTCTACATAGTGTCTCGCCCTGAGAATGCGTTATGATGAAACAAACGACCCTCTGGTCTGCATTCCCAATTTTTATGATCGCCTTTCTTACGGCCTGCGGCAGCAGTAATCCTTCGAGCCAAGCGGGTTTGGGGACGGGGACAACTGCGAACGCGAGAGTTTTAAACGCGGGCACGGCCATCTCGGAAGAATTTCCGCCGACGCTTCCCTGCGAGCCCACAACAGCCACGGGCGTCATTCAGGGTGCTGTAAGTTCCCTTCCAGGACTTTGTGATTTATGGCGCGGGCGTGACGCTGACGCGCGAGGGAACAGCCCCCCAACGCACGTCGACCGATGAGCACGGAACCTACCGTTTTTGCGCCTTGAGCCCCGGGAGCTATCAACTGGCGGCCGTTGCCCTGGGATTCGAAACCACTCAGGGTTCGTCGAGCCAAAATGTTGAGGTGAAAGCCGGCTTGTTTCAAAACGTCGATCTCGAATTGAGTTTAGGCTTTCAAGAAATCCCGACAAACATCGGCGCGGTTCGGGGAAGGGTCGTTGACGCGAAGAAAGAAGAGGCGCTTCCGGGGGTTCTCGTGGATGCCTCCGTCGCTTCAACCCTCACCGATTCGAATGGCGATTTCTTTCTCTCCCTCGATATCGCCACCTATTCCCTCGTTTTTTCAAAGGACGGCTTTCATTCGAAGACATTGTTCGCGGTGACTATCCACAACGACAAAGTTACCGCACTGCAAACCGACGTGGACCTTTTTCCCAAATAAAAGATTTATTTTATATGTCCATATGTTGCGGGCAGAGAAATCGCAAATGGATTCCGTTTTTTGTCAACGCTACACGGTGTTCCCACCAATCTGTATCAACCGCATTTAAAACTACCGGCCGCGCTCGACTGCCAAGAGCAACAACTACATATTTTCGATCAGAGGGATCGAAAGTTCGCAAGTCTGGGTCAGTTGGGAACTCCAGAAAGCCATCAGGGTCATCTGGGTTCGGCTTCAAAAAGACGCGCTCGCATCTACTGTCTACCGCTTGATGTTCCCAAACCCATCGCATGAACGCATCCCCTATTCCCGGCTGTCCAGCCATGCTCAACTGAGCCATGTATTCGTATAGGATTTTCATGCCGTCATCGAGGACGATTTTTCCGTTGTCATGGATATTAATAAGCGCGGCAACACAAGCGGATATGCAACCCACATCGGCATGGGACGACCTTCCATTCGCAACAATGGCAATGTTGACGTCAACTACAAATGCTCTCATCCTTGCCGCTCCTTGCTTTTTCGATCCAGGGCGGCTTTGGTCATCGCCGCCATTTCACCGAACTGATCCCCAAAGAAATTTTTTGGCCAGTTCGAAATGTTTCCGAAAAGATCTACATTTAAAGGTGTAAGACGAGAACGATCTTTGTCGGCCTCACAGAAATACAATGCCGCAAAATCGGGCGAGATCGACTCCTCCGCAATTCGAAGCTGCAACCGCCGAAGCAAATGCTCGCTATGGCTTTCAAAAATAATTTGGATCTTCCGAGTTTTCACTGCATCAATGAATACGTCCGCTAAACCCGCCTGCACCGCTGGGTGCAAGTGAATTTCCGGTTGCTCAAGAATAATAATGGAACCCTCCGGCGCATAATAACAGAGCACGATTGCGGGAAGAATCTGGGAGACTCCAAACCCGACATCGGTAATCAACACTTCAGGAGAACTGGGGCTCCTACGGACTTTGACGCGATAGATGTTCCCGCCTTCTTTCCCGATGGGTTCAACAAGGAACGAGTCAATCAGGTTCAGTTCTTTCATCCAGGTGGCAACTCGGTGTTCCAAACTTTCTTTTTTTCTTCCCTTGCCGCGTGACAGTTGAAAGTTGCTGTCACGTGCCGCGAGAATCGCTTCTACCACTCGTTCCCCCCGCTGCCCCATATCGATAGGTTCGCCGCCGGACCAGGAATACTGTCGTTTCGGGTATTCCCGCAGAGGTCCCAGGTATTTCGTGCCAGTGAATAGCCTTTCAAACGCAAGTTGGAGGTCCGACAAGAAGCCTGCATTCTGATACCTGGCGTTCACTTCATTGGGGAATCCATAGAACTTTACAGGTGCCGGAAGATCCCAAACACGTCCTTGAGTGCGGATGAAGCGAAATTTTTCCGCCGGCTTTACGGCCAATTCATAGTTGCTCTTACCGGACTGTTTTCGACTCATGGTAAAGTCCTGCCCCGAGAAGGAATAGGCAACATGATTCACAACCAGACGCTTCTTGTCGTTTTCTGATATTTCAACTTTGAGTCCGATCTCATCTCCCTTGAAGAGATCAACATTCTTGTCTTCGGGTGTTTTAATGAGAAGCGGTTCAGCCAGCTTCCACCGTATGGCCCAATCGATTGTTCCCGGTTCTTCATGCGAAAAAACAACGTCGCGGAAACTTCCGAGATTGGCAGGGCTCTTTTCGTTTCCAAAATCAAGGACCTGCAGTCGATCGGTGGATTCGACGGTCTGTTTGATCATCAACAATAATTGTAGGATACTGGTCTTGCCCGAACTGTTTGTGCCAAACAAACCGGTAATCGGAGCGAATCGCATATTGTCGATATGCTTCCATGACTTGAAGTTCTTTAGACTGAGTTCAGTGATCATGATGATCGATCCTTCTTATGGGTTAGCTTTTACAAAAGATCGCCTCTGAGTAATTCGTTGATTTTCTTTTTGAGAGGTAAGAGGGTCTTGCATTGACACATTGCTCCTCTGGTGTGTGTCTTGTCTTCTTGTTACATTGAGGTTTTGCACTAACGCTGGTCCCCCCGCAGGCGAGGTATCACAAGACAAAAACCCGACTCACCGCGTTTAGTTATTTGCTGGATTATACTGAAGCGGCTCTATGATCACAAGGACGATTTTTGAATAAAGGACTCTGACAGGTCCAAAAAAGGGGTCAAAAAGAAGAAGCAAAAAGAACGGGTTAGGTTGCCGTATTTTTAGCGCGGCCCTTCCTAAATTTCCCCGGCTAAACATTCCCATTGCTTCGAGAAGAGGCGCGCGGTATAATTGCTTCAGTTTAAGCCCTTCACATGTTCATTCTTTTCAATACCCCCTAGACAAGATTGACTTTTGAGGAAGGACCCCGCTCCCGGCTAGATGGGCGTTCGCAGCATTTCACCGTTAGAGGTATGATTGATGAGTACAGAGGCCAAGATGAAACTGAGAGAAGATATTCGAAACATTGCGATCATCGCCCACGTCGACCACGGGAAAACGACCCTCGTCGATAAGATGCTCCAACAAGGCGGGGCCTTTCATGCCCGAGAAGGGATCGTGGAGCGCGTGATGGACTCGAACGATTTGGAGCGGGAGCGCGGGATTACTATCCTGGCCAAAAACACCTCAATTCATTACCGGGAGTATAAGATCAACATCGTCGATACCCCCGGCCATGCCGATTTTTCGGGCGAAGTCGAACGCACCTTGAAAATGGTGGACGGTGTGCTGCTCTTGGTCGATGCCTTCGAAGGCGCGATGCCGCAAACCAAGTTTGTCTTGAAAAAGGCCTTGGAACTCAAGCTCAACCCCATTGTCGTTATCAATAAAATTGACCGGCCGGGCGCACGTCCGCTAGAAGTGGCCGATCAGGTGACGGACCTTTTTCTGGAACTCGACGAAGAAGGCGATCAGCTCGACTTCCCGATCATTTTTGCCTCCGCCAAAGCGGGCGTCGCCAAACTGAATATGGAAGACGAGGCGACAGACTTGGCTCCCCTCTTCGAGATGATATTGTCGAAGGTCAGCCCCCCCACCGGCGACGACGAAGCGCCTTTTCAAATGCTGGTGTCCTCCCTCGAGTTCGACAACTTTATCGGCCGGGTTTCCCTGGGCCGGATTGGACACGGCAAAATTTCGCTGGGTGCAACGGTAAGTCTGGTAAAGAAAAACGGTGAGATCGTGAAAGGCAAGGTCACGCGTTTAATCGGCTACGAAGGTCTGACGAAAGTGGAGTTGAAAACGGCCGCCGCGGGCGAGATTGTCGGAGTCGCCGGCTTCGAAGCGGCGCAAATCGGCGAGACCCTGGCCGATCCCGAACATCCCATCGCCCTGCCCTCGATCTCCATCGGCGAGCCCACCATTTCGATGAACTTCATGGTCAACACCTCCCCCTTCGCCGGAACGGAAGGCGATTTCGTGACGAGCCGGCAGGTCCGCGACCGGCTGTTTCAAGAACTCAGATCGAACGTCGCCCTCAAAGTAGAGGAGACGGAGACCACAGAGGCCTTTAAAGTGTCGGGGCGCGGCGAGCTGCATCTCTCGATTCTGATCGAAACCATGCGTCGCGAGGGCTACGAATTCGCCGTCTCGCGTCCCAATGTCATTTTCAAAACCATCGATGGCGATAAACACGAGCCCGTGGAGCACCTCACGCTCGATGTCGATGACGCCTATATCGGCAACGTCATGGAAAGCCTTGGCCGCCGGCGCGGCGAGCTTCAAAAAATGGGCAATTCCCACGGCGGCCATACCCGCCTTGAATTCAACGTGCCCTCGCGCGGCCTCATCGGCTATCGATCCGAATTCCTCACCACCACGCGCGGAACCGGGATCATGAATTACGTCTTTTCGGGCTACCAGGCCTACAAGGGCGAAATTCCCTCCCGGACAAAAGGGGCGCTTATTTCCATGAACGCCGGCGAAAGCATCACCTTCTCCCTCCACAATATTCAAGAGCGAGGACAGCTTTTTATTTCCGCTGGGGAAAAGGTATACGAGGGCATGGTGATCGGTACGCACAGCCGCGCCAACGACCTGGTGGTGAATGCGACGAAAAAGAAGCATCTCACCAACATGCGCGCCTCCGGTTCCGAGGAAGCGCTGGTCTTGACCTCTCCGCGAAAAATGTCCCTAGAAGAAGCGATCGCTTTTCTCGCGGATGATGAACTCTTGGAAGTGACGCCGAAGTCGATCCGTTTCCGGAAAAGATATTTAAGCGAACACGATCGTAAAAAAGTCGCCAAGCAGGGATAGAGACCCTGCTGAGCCTAGCTTTTGGATTTTCCCTTCTCTATGAAGTGTTCCGGGCGGCTCACCGACACGTCCGATACCATCATGATGCCGGTATAACGGTGGAAAACAGGCTTCAAGCCCGCCAGCACCGGTTCGAGCTTTTCTTCCGGTAAAATCGACATCACCATCTGCATGCTGTCCATTTCGTTAAACATGGAGTGGGCCGTGTGTATCCCGTGTTCCCCTTTTCCGGATAGATTGCTGATGATGGTGTAACCCGCAACTTCAACATCGTCGAGCAGCTCAGTAACGAATTCGACGTGCTCGCCTTGAATGATGATCCGGATCTCCTTCATCGGGTAAAGCTTGATTTCTGTCATTGCTCCCGATCCTTTCTCAATTCCGTTTTAGGTTGTACAATTTCCGAAGAGGCCGCGGCCTCTTCGCGCCAAAGATTTTTGCCAATATTTTTGCCAATATTTTTGCCAATATAACGATAAAAGCGTCCTGCGTCCAGCGCAAGGAGTTGAATCCAGTCATTGTAAAATTGGTCCTTTAAAATAGGGTGGCGCGAAGTAATCATCTCAATGCGTTTCCTCGGGGCTTCGATGACCACCAAAAGGCGCATCGCTTCGTGATAGGGCATCACCCCGGACATTACCGACTGCAAGGGCAGACCGATGCGCAGGTCGCTGGTCGCCCCATACATTATCCCCACCCCTCCGGCCACATTGTGATAGATTTTGCTACCGCTTCCGAAGACCACGTTGTCCGTCGTCGAAAAATAATACCCCATATTGATCCATTGCGCGACTATCAGAGGTCCGGTCATGATGATCTCCAGCATCCGCCCTTCCGGATCTTTCTCGAAATCGTAAGTGTGTAGAAACACGCGGCCCGACAGATCGATTCCTTTAACTCGTTCATTTCGGGAGATGATCATGGCGGCATTTCCCGACAAACCCCATTCGGGCAAGACCTGGTTCCAACTTGCGCTCCGAAGCGTAACTTCAGTGGACAAGGCCTTTTCAGAAAGCATTGTCTTGATCCCTGGAAAATGGCCACAGCGTTCATGTCTGGTCTTGATCCCTGCTTGTTTTAAATCCATGATGAGCCAATTCAAGTCGTCTCTGTGGGTCTTGGGAATATCTTCGAAATCGAACAAGGTCACTTCGTCCGTCGAGGTATTGTGCTGGCCGGCGATAAACACGGAGTCATCCGGAATGTCAATGCCACGAAGCCTTAACGCCTCGCGAACCTTCGGCCGATTGCCAAGTGCGGCAAAAATCCTGGCGTTTGGATGTCCGGGATTTCCGCCGCACGCGCCGCAGTCGAGCGCAGCCTCGTAAGGGTTATTCTCCGATGCGCTGCCGTGCGCGCAAAATAGGACCAAGCGCGAAAAATTTTTTGTCATGCCCATCATCTTTAATGCCGTTTCTACTGTATAAACCCGTTCTTTAAAACTTAAGCCGATCCGTGTGATGCGCTCCATCCGCGCAGAAGCCCATGCTTCGGTAATATGGTGTTGTTTCCTAAGAATCTCAATAAAGCCCTGAACCTTTTCGGGCGAGCCGAACAGCCTGAATACTAGGTCTCCTTCCGATCCGGACAAGGAGGGTCCCGCTGTTCCATCCCTTGCATCTAAGGCCAACTTCCGTAAAAAATCAATCGCCTGAGTGGAGATTTTTTTATCCGGATCAAGGGTCGAATGCAAGGCCTCTTTGATAATCATCCGCTGCTCGGATAGGATCATCAGCTCCACGGTTTCACGCTGTAATTTGTCGATGGTCAGGGTCGTCGCCACCGGAGGAGAGAGCATCTGTATTAGACGGTTTGTCCATTTTTTATAAGTCGTGGGAAACAGGGTCTTTCCAACTAAGGGAATCCCAAAAAACCAGCCGATCGATTCGACCATCACATAAGGCGTGATCACATTTTCTTTCAAGTCATGAAAGAGAGTATGGGCGGCATGCATGAAACTTAGGCCGGCTCGGTGTTGGTTGACCTTTCCTTCTTGAAAAGGCCGGGGGACTTCTCGGACTTCATGTTTTGCCTTGGCCAGTGCGGGGAAAAGGTCGATTTCACGATGACTGCCAAAACCCATATAGCGGATGAAGACCGTAAAGAACCCGGCAAAGCCGAAGGTCTCGTAGTCCCCGATTTTTTCCAAATGACGGCGGAAACGCTCGGAACGCGTATCGATGCAAAAAACGGCTTGCGCGCGCCGTCTTTCCTCCCCCGCCGGACGGGAAGGAGACGGCGTATCGAACGCAGCCGCCTTCGGCGCCAGCTTTCCGAGAAGACTTCTGGAATAGGCCGCTTCGAAGGCTTCAAGCCAAAACGGACCATGCGCGGATTCGGGGAGGGCGTCCAGCCATCCGATCAGATGGAATAGATCGTCCACCTCGCCCTGAAGCAGCGCGTGCCGGTCGATGCGGAGACAGTCTGCCAAGCGAAGCAGCCGCCAGGCTGCGGATAAGGCCGGGACGCTATATTTTTTTGTTGAAGCAGCCTGGAGGTAACGGTCAGCCAACGCTTTCCAATCGCCCTTCGAAGCTCCAGCCCGAAGGGAAAGACAATCAACTGCCTCGGAAAATAGGGTGGGCAAGCGCCGAGCGGTGCGTTCTTCCCGCATGAAAATTTCTTCTGGGTGCCTTTCAATATAGGTCGCGATGCCTTCTAAAGTCCCTTCAATACCCATGCGTTCACGGCATGTCAGATCAACCAAATGGCGCTTGTACCATAGTCGGACCGCCAGGTACTGCACGAGGTCGATGCGGTAAGAGCTCTGCCAGGGATATTCCGGATGTTCGGAACGCCACTTGATGAGCGCGGTCCACCCGGGTAAAGCAGAAAGGTGCAAACCAAGATAGGACTCCCAAAATGGCTCCGGGATACCCATGGCTTCCAAGCTGGATAAAATGACATCTTCCGGCCGATCGGCCTGATCTTTGAGTTCCCTGACTTTTTCTCGGAGGCCTCCCCATCCCCGCTCTTCAAGAGCAAGCGTTTTCCAAGCCTTGTAGAATCCCAGCTCCCGATGTGGCATTTCCCAGGGGGCTTGCCCCTCGTCCAGAAAAGGGCCGCACCACTTCATCATCTCGCCATTGAGGTCTTGCGTTAGCGACGTTTCAAAAATCCGGTCGAGCGCGGCGGAAAGGGTGATCACTTTCCCAATCTCGCCGCGCCGCGCCTCCGCGTTCGAAACGATTTCGGCCTTCATATCCCTGGACTTGAAAAATGGGCCCATCCTCTCGGCGAGGGCACTCAGCAGCTTGTGTTCTGGATCGTTTGCAACGGCCGCCTCTAATATGTCCGGGGATGGAGCGGTTATACCGTATTTAAAATGAGCGTGTAGGGTTTCCCGGTGCGAAACCTTGCGATCCTTCAATGTTATCGTCTGGTCCGACACGGCCGATTCCAGGGCTTTATCCAAATCGATTCGATGGATTCTTCCCGATCGAAGATAGTTCCGATAGGTTTCGTTAGGGAGATAACCAAATAGGCCAAAGCGCCGTTTGGCCACAAGCAGTGCGTCATCGAAGGATAAGGATTCGAGATCGTGAAGCGGATTTTGGTAATTAAAAGTATGGATGGGCCAAATCCTGGGGCTGGCCTCCGCCGCAATCTTGATCAAGCCTCTCAGGGCCATCCGCGACGTGGTGTTGGTTTTTGAGCTTATTTCCGCCATGACGCGAGATCCGAAATTGGGCTCGTAATATGCGGAAGATTGCCGAGTCCAAATAGACGATAAGGGGCAATCCCGATCATAATTAATACGACAACAATGAGCGATAAGGAGATGAGTTCGCCTCGTCCAAAATCACGATAAATCCAGTTGGTTTTTTCTGGGCCGAATAAGATTTTTTGCATGAATGCCGAAAAGGCCCACGACACCAAAAACCAAGAAAATAAAATAATGACTAGACCCGCGGTTAAGTTTCCCGAATGAGAAAGCGTCATCTCAATGAAACCGGAAAAAAGGCCAAAGAGTGGTAATCCCATTCCGGCGGCGATGAGAAGCGAGAACACGACAGCAAACCGGGGCATGGTCGATGCGAGACCGCCAAATTGGTCTTCAGCGAGGTCGCCGTAGCGCGATTTTAGGCCTTGCCAAGCGAGAAAGAGGCCGCAGATCGTTAAGGCGGCTGCACATAAAAAAATGATCGCAGGAGGCGTTTTCGCCTCGGGTCCAGCGATGTACCACCAGAGTATTGACCAATAAACGAGTGCGATTTGAGACAAACGGGCGGGAACGCTATTTTTCACAAGGCTTCGTAGCGAACCAGAAATAACCCCTAAAATAGCACAAGCAAGGAGAACTCGATTAACCTCTAAAGGGAGATCCGAAAGCACGGAAATCAGGCCGGATAGACCTAATACGGGTAAAAATATCGAAAGAAACGCTGGGAGGAGCCCCGGCAGGGTCCCTAGAAGACTGATGTATACACCATGAAATGGGAAAAGAGGCAATAAAGTCATGTAAACCAATAATAAAGCGATTTGTCGATTGAATCCAGCGAGAAAGAATGCAGAGAGCAGAGAAACGATCCCGATAACGTAGAGGCCCAGCGTCCACCAGATTTTAGGATCGGAGAAACGGCTTGATCGCAGCTGGATCCAGAACAGTAAAGCAAAAATTCCCGCTAAATACACCAGACCAAGTCGGTCTGTACGGAATAAAAAGCCAAAACCAAGACCGCAAAAGAAGAGGATATTAAAAAGTTCCGATGAGGGGACAAAGTGAATGGGATGCGCTAAAACGGCCAGGCATGCCGAGAAAGCAATCAACAAGATCATCGGTGCCGTGAGCGCAGTCAGCATCGGCGGCGGAATGAAAACCAGTAGACCCATTTCTAGACTTGTCACGATGAGGAACCAAACGATCATCGCCTTGGGTTTGGTTCGAAAAAAGAGTCCGAGCGTTGCACCGAGAATGGGGACGCCTAAAAAAATATGGGGCGGAGCCATGCTAACATCCATTAGGGTAACCAGGCCAGTAAGCGTTTATCTAATATCTGAATGTAGCGAAGGATCTTTTTAGATATGCGTTGATACAGGGTGTCGAGATAGAGGCCGTTAATACATACGACGTAGAATCGCATTCTTAATTTGCCGACCCAGATCGGCATAAGAATATGTTTTCCGCGCGCATTGGCATAAAGAAATATCCACACCGATACAATACCGAATAAGGCCAGGACCATGATCAAGTCAAAGAGCCAGATGTGTAATGCTGCGACCTCAAAATAATGCGCGGCTTCACCGGGAGCGGGATAGAGATAAAGGGAAAAAACCTCGCCAGCGTAAAGATAGGTGAAGGTGATTAAGACAAGACCTCCTACCATACCGCAGACAACCTTCCATGAAGCGAGGACATCCATCCGATAGACACTCAAAACCACCTGTGAAGTGGTCACCCAAGCGAAAAAGAGAAAAATGATCGCGCCATGGGCTTCATCCGACAGGGGAATATGAAACACATCATGCGCCGCCAAAAGAATGATCAAAGGTAGAATCAAGGTCGTAATGATGCCAGTCAACCAGGTGAGAAAGGAGAAGGGCGTGGGGGATTCCGGTGCCGATAATATTCGGGTTATTTCTGTCGGCTTCGGTAATTTTGGATCGATACGGTTTGTATGTACGATTGTGCCCGCACTTAAAAAAAGCGTGCCCTTAAAAAGGCCATGCGCAACAAAATGGAAGATTGCAAGCGCAAAGGCGCCCAGGCCGCACTCCATGACCATATACCCCATCTGTGCGATCGTCGAATAACCGAGCATTTTTTTTACGTCATTTTGACAAAGCATCATGCTGGCGCCGAGGAAGGTCGTCAAGGCCCCGATGCCAAAAATAAGATTAAGGCTCGTTGATGACAATCCATAGAGTGGTGCCAGCCGGTTGAGTATGAAACCACCCGAATTGACGATGCCGGCATGCATCAGTGCCGATACCGGCGTCGGACCAAACATGGTGTCGGGAAGCCATACATGCAATGGAAACTGAGTCGATTTACTCATCGCCCCCACAAAAACGAGCAAGGCGACGGCGGTAACGCCATCGATCGCCAGACCGCCGCCCGGAAGGAGGGAAAGCGTGACGGAGTAGGCAGCCGCGCGTTCGAACAAAAGTGGAAATTCGAACGTACCGTAAAGCATGTAAGCGAGGATGATCCCGCCGAGAAAGGCGACATCTCCAATACGAAGAATTATGAATGTCTTTAAGGCTGCGGCACAACTGGGAAGGTGGCTCCGGTTATGGGCCAGAAGGAGGTAGAGCATCCAGCTTAGCAGCTGCCAAAATATAAAGAGCATCAAGAGATTGGGGCTTGCTACCATATAAAAAAGAACGGAGGTCATGAAAGATAGGAAGATGTAAAATCGACTGTAGCCTGGGTCTTGTTGTAGATACTGCGCGGAGAAAACGTGAATAACGACACTAACGCCAGCGATTAATACCATCATAACCGCCGTAAGCCGGTCAATGTAAAGGCCAAATTGAAGCACGTCGCTATAAGCAATGATAGTTGGCAGAAATAGTACTTGAATTGGAGGGCCGACACTGACTTCGTAGAGGGTCAGTAGACTGATCGCGAAGACAAGCAGTTGAGAAACAATGCCGATTTTGCTGACGCTTTCACCAAGACGTTTTCCCAAAACCGCGATCAACAGCCCTGCCAGCAAGGGCAACAGTGGAATAAGAAAGGCGGTGTTCAGGGCGATGGTGTGAATCAGACCGGTGTGTCCTTTCTAGTCGTGGACAAATCTAGTCGTGGACAAAAAAAAGCCAGCATTCCCCAGTTTTTCAAGCCATGAGAATTCTGCCGGCTACCCGCTGTCCGCCGTATTTAGGCATAGAAGCGGCCAATCACTTAAAATATTAAACAATGGCCGAATCGCCGAGGTCAAGGAAAAAGTGTCCCATCCATCCATGCGCGTTCGACACGGATTCAGCCGTATCCAGCGGATCTTCATGCCCACGTATCGATACGGTCTATTCGCATGAGTTTCGATGAGCGCAGGATTGAATCATATCGTCGGACTCTTGAGACACAACACCTTGTTGAAAGGGGGGATATTAGCCATGCCTGTCGAATTATATCGCTGAGAGGTTTTGATTTCTGCGATTGGATATAAGATATTGGATTCATGACCGTTTTTCATTAGTATTTATATTGATCGGGTGTATTTTTTTAATTTGACAAGGCTTCTGCCCCTATCATATGATGACAGAAATTGACAAGGTCGCTCCCAAGGATATACTTTTAGTTTAACCTTAATTATTAAAAATATACATTAATGTAGAAGGAGTTTTGATGGCAAAAGCAAATGCAACGCCCTATCGTGTAGTCGCTGGACCGGAAGGTCTTCTGCCTCCTGCCGCGACGGTGATGGGTGTGCCTCTTCCTGAAGAAGGGGAAGGACTCGTTGAAGGGAGTATCGTTAGTGAAGCGGAAGCGCTTGAAGCCGCAGCGATTGCGATGTTAACCCGAAAAAATCCGACACTCTTTCCAGGGCCGATGATCCTTTGGGGTTGGAATGAGCATACGCGGGAAAAAGCGAAGCCTTTTTTCGAGGTCGCAAACGAAATTCCGGGTGTGCGTATTATCCCGATGCCCGACTACCGTCCGATTTACCCTAAAATCGATCCTGAAGCCGTGATTAATCCCTGTCACCCCAATCTAACCATTTGGCACAATAAGATAGAAGCTTGTGTGTTTATCGGCCTGCATTGTCACTATGCCAATATTACCTTAAAAATGATCCGAGCGGGAACCAATTGCTATACCATCGCGCTCTGTGCGGAAGCCGGACATGAAGATGCGATGGCCTCCGTGCCTAATTTCGATGCGGAAAAAATCTTCCGTTTTCGCGATGCATTGAAAAGAGTCAAAAAAAATGGTGTAAAACCGCTCTATGCTGGACAAGGGATTATCCCTTCCGGGTGGGCCCAGATTGCCAGATTAAAAGGCGAAATTCCGGTTTTGCCGGAAGATAAGTCGTTGGATGGAAAAAACCCCGCCGCGTTTTCTCACGAACTGGTTACCGGTCTCGACGATACGGCAGAATAACGCTAAAGAATTGGAGGTTAGCCCATGAAAGATGGAGTAAAAGTAGAAGAAAAATTGGAGCAAAAAACCAGCAAAGACAAGGCTGGTCCTCAAGTCGTTAGCGAAAAGGCCCCTGCCCCACAAGAAGAATTAAAAGGCGCAGCCGCACAACGCATTGTCGACCCCGACTATCTCATTTTAGAAGCCCCAAGGAAAAGAGAATTCATCACCGGGAGCGAGGCCGCCAAAGAAGCGATTCGACGCGCCAATGTGGATATCGCTATTGCCTATCCCATTACCCCTCAGAGCGAAACGATGCAACAGGTGGGTTATCTCTATGCAGAAGGCTATATCAAAGACTACTACCGTGCCGAAGAAGAAATTGGTGTCATGGGCGCCATTGCGGGCGCTTCTCGCGCCGGAGTACGATCCTTAACGGCGACGGCAGGTCCTGGATTGATGCGTGGCATCGAACAAATCGCTTCATGGCCCGGCGGACGACTCCCCTCCGTACTCCTCATTATGTGCCGTGTGGTCAATTGTCCATTGGCCATTCAGCCCGACAATGTTGAGCTTTCCTATATCCTTAATTGTGGGGGTATTGTACTTCACGGTGAAAATCAACAAGATTTTTACGACTATTCCCTGGCCGCTTTTATGATTGGCGAGAAACCCGAGGTCACTCTTCCTGTGGCGGTTGCAGTTGACGGTTTTTTTGTGACCCATGCCCGCGGCTGGGTCTCGATGCCGGCGGAAGACATTAAACTGCCGCCTCGAAATTGCTATCATGAATCGGTACCCATGATGGACAACGAAAATCCCCCGATTCGAATTTCTCGGGATGCCCCGATCCAAAAGTCGAATTTCATTTCCTACCAAATGCACGCCTCCTGGCAACAAGAAGTGTTTGCCGCCCAAGAACGGGCAAAAAAATGGATTAACCGGTGGCTGGGCGGGATCATCGAAGTGGTGAACCCTAAGGCAAAAACAATGATTGTCGCATCGGGCGCCGCCGTTTCGCAATCGCGTGAAGCGGTTCGGCAAGCTGAAGAAATGGGCTTGGATGTCGGCTTGGTTAAAATCAAATCGCTTCGCCCTTTCCCCGCTCAAGAATTGATTGAAGCCACCGATCATGCCGATAAGATTATTGTTCCCGAATTTAATTATGTGGGATGGCTTGCAAAAGAGGTAAAGTCCACCGTGGGACGCAACGAGCGCGTATTTGCGGGTCCGAGAGTCTTCGGCGGCATGTCGATGCCGACAGAATTGATATTAGAAGCGATTACAGGCTCTAACATTTAAGGAGAGGGAGAATAGACTATGTCACTAGAAACCATTAAACCCGCACCCGGATTCCTAGATTATCTACCCAAGGAATATCAGGATCTAATTGAGGACGGTCCGTTTTTTCAACAACGTAAGGTTTCCGAACTCGGCTCATTTAAAGAGGCCATTGAAGAGCATCCCATGTGTGCAGGTTGCGCGATGACCCTTTTCATTCGCCTCGTTTATCTTGGTCTTCCCAGTCTTGAGCATAGCGTCATCATTGGAACAGCAGGCTGCGGCCGACTGGCCCTGACGCAAGGAGCGGTCCCCTTTGTCTATGGAAACTATGGCGACACAAATTGTGTCGCTTCTGGCTTAAAGCGCGGTCTCGACATCCGTTTTAAGGACACACCCAAGGACGTGATCGTGATGGCCGGTGACGGCGGGTTGGCGGATATCGGATTTCACGGCGTGATGCATTCCTGGTTTCGAAAAGAAAAATTCACGACGATCATGTTGGACAACGAGGTCTACGGCAATACCGGCGGCCAAGAAAGCGGCATGACGCAAAAAGGAATGATTCTGAAGATGGCCCCTACCGGGAAAAAATTCGAGAAAATGGACATGCTCGGTCTTGCCAAAACATCGGGAGTGGCCTACACGGCCAGAATCGCGCCGACGAACCCGACCCGCGTGGTGAACACGATACGAAAGGCCGTACTGATCGCCCGTGAAGTCGGTCCCACCTATATTCAGGCCTATACTTCTTGTAACATTGAATACGCCATTCCGACACCCAAAGTCATGGACGACGCCCGTGATGTGGAAAAGGATCGTTACGGATTCTTGGAATACTTTAGCGACGAAGCCAAAGAGTACTGGGATCGAAGCGAAGCGGAACGCAAAAAGGCACGAAAAGAACAAATTAAACAATAATTGTATTGTAGCGGATAAGAGGAGAATATATGGCGAAATCGACAGCGAAGCGGTTTAACGTCCGGATGGCTGGCATTGGTGGACAAGGGGTGGTCACGGCCTCGCATGTTCTCAGCAATGGGGTCATCATTGGAAAAGGAGAGAGCACCATGGTCCCGTTTTTCGGTTCAGAAAAACGGATGGCCCCCGTCGAAAGTTATGTCCGAATTTCCGCTGGACAGATTTACGAGATTGGCGAGATTATTTATCCGAATGTCATCGTCATCTTTCACTCTCAGGTCATTACGCACGGTAAATCCTATACCATGCCTTTTTACTGGGGACTGAAACCAAACGGCGCCATTCTTATTAATAGCGAAACGCCGGTTCCGCTCATCCCCGACCAAGAACAAGAGTTGAAAGATCAAAATGCATTTGTCTTTCATGTCCCCGCTTCGAAGATCGCATTGGAAGTCGCCGGAACGGAACTCGCAACCAATATGGCCATGGTCGGTGCGCTGACTGCAATCATCGGGATGCCCAATTTGGACGCAATCAAGCAATCGATTACGGAACGCTTTGTTGGAAAAGGCATTGTGACTTCGGGAGGAACGGCATCCCTCGACAGCGTCATTGAAAAGAAATTTGCGAAAAAGGCGGAACTGGTCTCCAAAAATAACGATGTCGCAGTCGCAGCCCACGCCTATGCCATGGAACGGGGCTGGAACACTTGGGTCGCCGATAAAAAAGAAGCCGAGCGCGTTAGCGCCGCAAGTTAATTCATTTTCGCTGTGGGAAGGAGCATTGAATGTACGTAGTCGCAGATATTGATGTAGAAATTTGTGGAGCTACCAAGTGCCGCCTCTGCACGCAATTTTGTCCTGAAGGAAATACCATTCTTTATGATGAAGTCCGTGGAACGGCCTATGTCGCAGTCGATCGCTGTAAAGGGTGCGAGATTTGCGTCGGTATATGCGACGATCTCGCAAAACATCATGCTATTAAGATGGTCCCGATTACCGAAATTAAAAGCGGTTTCGAAATCAGCAAAGTCGGATTTAAAAAGACATTGGTCGAAACGACCACAGAATAATTACGCCTAACGAGCATGCCTTTTTTGGATCTCACTTTTTCTTTAAAAAAAATCCAAGTATGCTTTGCTTAAAATGCGGTCATAAAAATGCACCCAACCTGCCCTGGTGCACCAAGTGCTTGACGCCTTTTCCAAGCCACAAACATCTCGTGCTACGTTGCCCCGAGTGTCGTCATGAAAACGACCCCGATGCAATTTATTGCGAGATTTGTCATGAGCCGCTCCGTCCTGGCCAAACGGAATGAGCCCCTCCCTCCCCGACATCCTGGAGGCCGACCTCAATATCGTTTTTGTGGGGATTAATCCAGGTTTCAATTCTGCTAAAGTCGGCCATTATTATGCCCACAAAGCCAATCGCTTTTGGCCCATGCTCTATCAAAGTACTCTGCTTCCCGCGCCCTTAGGGCCACATGACGATTGGAAGCTCCCCCGATTTCGCATGGGGTTTACTGACCTTGTCAAACGGGTCACAGCCGGATCCAGCGAGTTGTCGACGGACGAACTCGAAAACGGAGGAGAAATTCTCCAAAAAAAAATTGCGTATTATCGGCCTCGGATTGTTTGTTTTATTGGACTTCTTTCTTATCGCTCTCTCTTTGGTCAAGAGAGTTGCCCGGGGCCCACTCAGCATAAAATCCACAACAGCCATCTCTTTTCCATCCCATCGACGAGTCCGCGGAATACCCTCTATTCCAACGAACGCTTGCTGTTCTGGTTTACTCAACTTAAGAATTATCAACGAGAACTCGGCTTATGACCGCCCCTCACCGGCGTCTTGACCTTCTTCGCATCCTTTACACTTTATTATTTCCGATCGTCGCTTATCTCCCACTTCACCCGATCCCTGCCGGGGCCGTAGACCCTCCAGCAGCTCTTTTTGTGGCCGCAGCCTCTAACTTGCGATTTCCCATGGATGAGGCCATCGCTTTATACGAAAAAGTACGGGCAGTAAAGGTCACGGTCACGTACGGGGCATCGGGAAGTCTTTCGGCACAAATTCTTGCCGGTGCTCCTTATGACCTTTTTTTTTCAGCTGATGAATCGATTCCCAAAAAACTAATCGAGGCGGATGCCGGACTGGCCGAGTCCTACTTTATCTACGGAAGAGCTCAAATTGTCCTTTGGGTATTAAATGACTCCCCTATCGATCTCGATCAAAAGGGAATGGATGCCTTGCTTCATCCTGCCATAAATAAGATCGCCGTGGCCAACCCCCGTCATGCGCCCTATGGAATGGCGGCAATTGAGACATTGAGAAAGATCGGCTTTTTGAATCGTTTGCAAAAGCGGCTCGTCTATGGAGAAAACGTCTCTCAAGCGGCGGAGTATGTCCGGAAAGGAGGGGCCGAAATGGGCATCATCTCTTATTCTTTAGCCCTTTCTAAACCGCTTCAAAACGTTGGGCGATACTGGCACATTCCGAGCGATCTCTACCCCATGCTGAATCAAGCCGGCCTCATTCTAAAACGATCCCCTAAGGTCGCCGAAGCCGAATCGTTCGTTCTGTTTTTAACAAAGGGAGCGGGACGAGAAATTCTGCAGAAATACGGACTCTTAAATGGAAGGGATTCCTAAATGAGTTGGCAAGCATTTTGGCTGTCGATCAAGCTCGCTTCCGTAACGTCTTGTGCGCTTCTTATGATCGGAATCCCTATTGCCTATTGGCTGGCGTTTTCGAAATGGAAATGGAAGTTTTTGGTGGAAGCCATGGTCGCCCTGCCCATTGTGCTTCCCCCAACCGTCTTGGGCTTTTATCTCCTGGGATCGCTCGGTTCTCAAAGTGCGGTCGGACGAATATACCAAGAGATATTCGGCTCAACGCTGGTCTTTACTTTTGAGGGTTTGGTCATCGCGTCTATTCTATATTCACTCCCCTTTACCGTCCAACCTCTTTCCATGGCCTTTTCGGGGGTCAACACGAGGCTCATCCAAATCTCCTCGCTCTTGGGCGTCTCCGTTTTTGAGACCTTTCGGAAGATCATCCTGCCCCTCTCGTACAAAGGGGTTTTGATGGCCTTCGTTTTAAGTTTTGCGCATACGATTGGAGAATTTGGTGTTGTGCTGATGGTTGGCGGAAACATACCCGGCGTCACAAGGACAATCTCCATCGATTTATACGACCAGGTCCAGTCGATGAATGACCCAGGGGCCTCACAAACGGCCCTTTTTTTACTCATCCTTTCTTTTTTCTTTTTATCCCTGATCTATTTTATCGATCGAAAAAAAAGCCGCTTGCTTCCTCGACTTTAGGGGCAGGTTCAATGAGATCAAGTCGAGAAGATGATCATGATTAACCCCGTTTTCTTTGTCGACATCGACTACCGTTTTTCGAAAGGCGGCCGACTTAAAATGACTTTTTCAATGCCCGTCGACAAGCCTTCGACGACGGTCGTTTTCGGTCCATCGGGCAGCGGAAAAAGTACGCTACTCCATTGCCTCTCAGGCATCGAAAGGCCGGACGCCGGGGTGATTCGATTCGGCAACCGTCTATGGTTCGATAGCCAAACGAAGATCAATCAGGCTCCACGCTCCCGCGACCTCGGGCTACTTTTTCAAGATTACCCTCTCTTTCCACATTTCACCCTGTCTAAAAATATAGGGTATGGCTTCAAGGGTCTGACCAAAACCGAACAAGAAAACCATGCCAATCCTTGGATCCGATTCGCCGGATTGGAAGGGAAAGAACAACGATATCCGGATGAGCTTTCGGGGGGAGAACGGCAACGCGCCGCCCTTGCGCAACTTTTAGCCGTGATGCCCCGGCTTCTCCTCTTGGACGAGCCCTTTTCCGCCCTCGATCTCCACACCCGGACGCTAATACAAGGAAAGCTTAGGCGATGGATTCATGAAAATAAGAGGACTGCGCTCTTGATTACCCATGACCTTGCCGAAGCCTTGGCTTTTGGGGATCAGCTCATCATCTTGTCCGAAGGCCAAATTCTTCAGCAAGGAAGGCCCATGGATATCTTTAGCCGCCCTGCCCTGCCCTCCGTGGCGAAAATTATCGGCATCGAAAATCTACTTTTCGGAAAAGTAACTTCCTCAGAAGCGGGAACGGTAACGCTTGCCGTCGGGAAAGCGCAGCTTATTGCCGGCGGATCGATTTTGCCAAATGAAACATGTTTTGCAGCTTTCCGAGCAGAAGAGGTGGTTCTAGAGGTGGGACAGGCGCCGCAAAGTAGCGCCCGCAATCGCCTCAGCGGTATCGTACGAGAGATTGTTCCCCATGGGCCTCAAATGAGGGTGTCAATCGATTGCGGGTTTCTCCTTACCGCCTGCATCACCCTTTCCTCGGCACATCGACTCTCGCTCAAAGCCGGGATGAAAATCACGGCCGTCGTCAAGGCCTCGGCCATTCATGTACTCTCTGCACCAAATCCAAATCAACGCTCCTGATGTAGGCCAAGTTCATAGAATCAAAAACAATCGATTCTAAAAAGGCTCCAAAGCTCAATTCACACACAGGGATATCGTGCGCAGGCCATATTTCTAGCACAAAAAAGCCCTCCTAAAAACAGGAGGGCTTTTTTAATTACTAAGTAGAAGACCTATTCTTGAGGCTTCGGTTTTAAGACGATAAAGAAGGCACGACCTTCCCGCGTGACACGCATCAGGATGGTTTCGGCAATCTTGCTTTCCTTCATAATTTCGGTGAATTCTTTTGCAGATTTTACCTTCTTTCGATTCACCTCTTTGATGAGATCGCCTTCTTTGAGCCCTTCGATTGCGGAAACAGACTCCTCCTCGACCTTGGTGATGACAATGCCTTCTTCGCCTTCACTCAAGTTATATTTTTTGGCGATGGTCGCACTCAAATCTTCGACGGTCAGCCCCAAAAACTTATCCGGCGCGCTCGGGATGGATGCCGTTATGGCTTCATCTTTACGCTCGACGAGGTGGACATCCAACACCACTTTTTTCCCATCGCGCAAGACCTCGATTTGGATGGTTTCTCCCGGGAAATAACCGGCGATGACGCGGGCCAAGGTGTTTGGCGTATCGACTTCCTTCTTGTTCACCGAGAGGATAATATCTCCCGGCGCGATGCCGCCTTTGTGGGCTGGGTCGCCTTCGAAGACTTCGTTGATTAAAACGCCGGAACCTTCTTTTACATTAAACTTCTGGGCCAGTTCGGCCGTTAAAGGTTGAATACCGACACCCAGCCATCCCCGGCTTACGCGTCCTCGTTCTCTGAGTTGGGTCGTCACCGATTTCACCATATTGGAGGGTATGGCAAAACCGATTCCCTGCGCAAAATTGATAATCGCGGTATTTATGCCGACGACTTCTCCGCGAATGTTAAAAAGCGGCCCCCCGGAGTTTCCGGGATTAATCGAGGCATCGGTTTGAATAAAATCTTCGTAGCGGCTGAGGTTGACATTTTCACGTCCGAGCGCGCTGATGACCCCAACCGTGACCGTACGGTCTAAACCGAAAGGGTTTCCAACGGCAATCACCCACTGACCAACCTTAATCTTCGAAGAATCCGCCAGGCTCACGGAAAATAACTCTTTTTCGGCTTCGATTTTAATCAATGCGAGATCGGTATCCGGATCTTTACCGATGACGGTACCTCTGAATTTCGTTTTATCCGAAAGCCTAACTTCAACGACGCTGGCATCGCCCACGACGTGGTTATTGGTAACAATATATCCCGCTTTGTCGATGATCACCCCGGAGCCCGATCCCGGCGGCGTTTCGCGCGGCGATCCCTGGGGTTTTCGGGGGTTGGGTTCATGCGGTCCGGAAGTGGATGGGGAGATATTCACCACCGAGGGTTTGACTTTTTCTGCAATGTCGATAAACGTCGACTGGAACTGCTCAATCAGTTTAATGCCCGCTTCCAAATCGGACTTCGCAGTCGCGTCGACAGCCAATCCCGGTATCAAAATGATTAAGGATAGTAAAACTAATGTTCGCTTCAGCATGACCCCTCCTTTGCCTATAAGCTGAATGAAATGGAGCTAAAAATTAGAACCTAAGAAAGTATAAACCAAAAAATGGGATTATACAATGACCGGGTTTCACCCCGATCTGCAAGAAAAATCACTTCTGGTTCTCGTCCTTTTCATATCGAATATGCCTTGTTCCAAAGATACAATTACAGAGACGGTGGAAAATCCGCTATCGTTTGACAGCTCAGAAACGATGTTATAGACTCGTGCCCTTAAAATGATAGGATGTCGTTCCGAACGCTTTGCCAGGCGGAATAAATAAATCTCAATGTCATGAATGCAACAATAAAAATCGCCGGAGCGGGTCCCGCAGGCCTTACTGCTGCCATCTGTTTGGCAAAACAGGGATATTCCGTAGAGCTCTTCGAGGCAAGAGAGACCGTCGGCGGGCGCTTTATTGGCGATTTTCAGGTCATCGAAAACGCGAGCCGAAGCGAGGATGTCAGAGATTTATTGAAACGCATCGGCATTTCAAGCAATTTTTATTTTCAACCCCTCTATCAAGCCACATTTTACGACCACCAACTGCGACCTACGCCGGTGAAGAGCCAACTGCCCTACGCCTATTTTGTCCGTCGCGGAACCGAATCCGATACCCTCGACCAGGGTCTGCTCCAGCAAGCCTTAGCCGCTGGCGCACACATTTCTTATCGCACGCGCCTCAAGGCCGAAGACGCGGATATCGTGGCGACCGGCCCCGCCGTACCGGATGGCCTGGCCAAAGAGATGACCTTCGAAACGACACACGCCGACACCATCTCCGTTCTCTTCGATATGAACCTCTCTCCCGGAGGATATAGCTATCTCTTCGTCCTCGATGGAAAAGCGACTTTTGGCTGCGCCATTACGCGCGACTTCGACCGTATTAATCTGTATTTCGAAGAGGCCCTTCTTTGCTTCCAACAAATTGCGCCTTTTACGATTGCACGAGAAAGGACCGCCTATTCTTTTATGAATTTCTGCCTGAAGCAGTCGGCGGTGTCCCAAGATAAACTCTACATCGGAGAGGTCGCCGGTTTCCAGGACTACCTCTTTGGATTGGGCATCCGTTATGCGATCACGACCGGTTTTGCCGCGGCACAGAGCCTCATCCATAAGGACGATTACAATCGGCGGTGGAAAGAAGAATTAGGCTTCGGACAAGAAACCAGCTTGGTGAATCGCTACCTATACGAGCAAGGTGGAAACGCCGGACTCAAAACCTTTATCAAACGCGCAGGCCGTGGCGATCTCCAAAACTATCTACATAAATGGCACCGCCCTATTTTCTGGAAAAAACTAATCCTCCCCTTTGTGAAATGGTCTTTGAAGGAAAAAAAATTATGCCACCATCGCATCCCCGAGCATTGGTGCCGCATCAAACCTGTCGCGAGTTCACCAGCGATTTTGGGTCCTTCTAAACCGGGGGCTGACTTTAAGAATCAATCTGGATAAAGGCGCTTATCGCATGGACGATTCCCTAAAATCCGCCCATCACTATTGCAGGAGCCTCACCCAGCGTTCAGGGCCCCATTTCTCCATCGGCTTTCGTTTCCTGCCCCCGCCAAAGCGCCGGGCGATTTATGCCGTTTATGCCTTTTGCCGTTATGCCGACGATATCGTCGATGAACAACAAAACCAACCGATTGCGGATTTACTCGAGTCGTGGGAAGCGGAATTGGAGCGCTGCTACGCGGGAAAACCGACCCATCCGATCACCCTCGCGCTCAACGACGCCATCCAGCGCTACCCCATTCCAAAAGAGGGTTTTCTCGGTTTGATCGCGGGCTGCCGGATGGATCTCGAGTGTCAACGCTACCCCACCTTTAAATCTCTCATGGTGTATTGCGATCTCGTTGCCACCACCATCCGCGATCTTTCGCTGCCGATTTTCGGTTGTTCGGGTCCGGAATCGGCACCGCTGGGCCGTTCACTGTCCACGGCGCTGCAATTAACCAATATCGCCCGCGACGTTGGAGAAGATCTTGAACGGGGCCGGATTTATCTGCCTCTCGATGAAATCCTGATGGCAGGTTATTCCGAATCCGAACTGCTGAAGCGGGTGAAGAATGAAGCCTTCCTAAAACTCATGTCTTTTCAGTGCCAGCGCATTCGGGGATATTTCGCTGAAGCGTCAAAGTTGATACCGAGGGTTGATGAAGATGCACGCTTAGCCATCACATTAATGAGAAACGTCTACATCGCACTCATCGACCGCATTGAAGAGCGCCCCTTCGATGTTCTGGACAAAACCATTCGCCTCTCTCTAAGGGAGCGAGCCCAGGTCTTATTGCACGCCCTTCAAAAAAAGGCGCCCTCCCCCATTTTAAGAATGCAATAAAAGAGATCATTTCTTCGAAGCCGATTTTCCCATTTGAAGGAGGGTAATGACGTATGAACCCGCCATTTGAAGTCCACCAAGCGCAGAGAGATAAATGCCGGGACCCGCGTTGTAATTATTTTGGTGGTAATTAAAAAAGACAACGCCTGAAACCACGGTCACGGCCAGACCCAGCACACCATAGAGCCAATAAAGTCTCTGTTTTTTAAAGATCAATTCGGTCGCCACCACCACAAAGCCGATAAGGCCCAATCCAAAGACAATTTTCCCATCGATCATTTCGATGCCGCGAAGTGCAATTACGAAAATTTTCGGCTCGATCCAAGAAAGAAAACAGCCGAACATCACCAAAAAGGTATTAAATAGAATATAAAGCTGCACCCATCTCCCTCCAATTGAACTGAAATAGGGGAGAATATATCAATGCGTTAATAAAATCAAAGGAGACTTTTCATTCGCGTTCGATGCAGTAATATTGCCGATTGCTTGGACCTGATTTCTTCGGAATCAATTGACCCCAGAACAATGAGAGATGTAGTATAGACTTCTGATCCATGCGTTCTCCTCTCTGAGATTTACGGGCCAAACAATGTTGCAACTTCCGCTTCACGCCATTCATCGAGAACGGGGCGCACGCTTCGCCGACTACGGCGATTACACGCTTCCCGAACACTATGGCGATCCGCTCGGGGAATACCATGCGGTGCGAAATCACGTGGGTCTCGCCGATCTTTCGCACCAAGGAAAAATATTACTCACCGGATCGGATCGGCTTCCTTTCCTTCAAAAACTGATTAGTAACGATACGGCACTGCTCACCGATACCGCCGGAATTTATGCGACATTGCTGACCGCCAAAGGGAAGATTCTATCCGACTTCTATCTCTTCGCCCTGCCTGAGGCCCTTTTTATGGAGATTGAAGCGACAAACGTCGAAAACACCAAAGCCCATTTAATGCGCTTCCGCATGAGGTCGCGCGTCGAGATGGCCTCCCCACCCTGGGGAAAGCTCCTGCTTTCCGGACCAGAAGCCAGTCAGGTGCTTGAAAATTATTTCGGGAATCCTCTGCCCCTCATGGGCGAAAAATCCTTTTTCGCAAAAGAAGTCGACGGCACCTCCTTGCTTTGCATCAAACGCTCGTTCACTGGAGAAGCAGATTATCATCTTTATTATCCCGCTGAAAAAATCGCGTCACTTTGGCATGGACTCTTTTCCGCTGCAGGGACGCATACGATTATCCCGGTCGGACAAACCGCTTTAGAGGTTCTTCGCATTGAAGCCGGAAGCCCCCGCTACGGCATCGACCTTGATGACGAGATCCTTCCCGTCGAGGCGGGAATTCAGACTGAGGCCATCAGTTACACCAAGGGTTGCTACCCCGGACAAGAAGTCATCGCCCGGCTCAAGACTTATGGCCATGCCAATAAGCATCTCTTTGGACTGATTGTAGAGGGAGACACATTACCCAAAAGAGGAGACCTCGTATTGCAGGGCAACAAAGAGATTGGCATTGTCAGCAGTGCGGCCATGTCGCCCTTGTTGGGCACGGGGATCGCCATGGGCTACCTCCGGACTAAAATCGCGGTCGCCGAAACACCGGTGTCCATAAAAATGAATCAGGGATCGGCGCAGGCAAAAGTCGCAGCCCTCCCTTTTTATAAACGAACTTCTTTATAAACGATAAACGGATAATAACGATTGAGGAGTATGGACAATGGCCAATGAAGAAAAGACAATCTTACTTGAATTTTCGATGTCGCCGCTGACCAAAGGAGACAGCGTCAGCCAGTATGTCTCCCGTTCGCTAGACATTATCGACAAGAGCGGGCTTCCCTATCGGCTCAATCCGATGGGCACCGTCATCGAAGGCTCTTGGGATGAGGTCTTAGGCGTGGTGAAGGCCTGTTGGGAGCGAATGCGGGAAGACTGCGACCGAATTTCAACGATCGTTAAAATCGATTACCGAAAGGGAAAAACAGGGCGTCTGGACTCAAAAGTAGCCAGCGTAGAAAAAAAGCTCGGCAGGAAAATGCAGAAATGAGTCCTTGTAAAACGGATTGGAAATCTGCCGGACATACCTGAATTGCCCGCCCGCCTACGCCATAGCCCTAACGACATAGCCCAAATCTTCCACTACTTTTTTTACTTCGGGAAGGCCAAGCTTCTCTGTGTCGTAAGTGATGCGGGCAAGGTTTTCTTCGAGGCTGATGGAAACCGCCCTCACGCCTACCATCGCTTGCAAGGCCTGGGTCAAGGTATCGACGCAATGTCCGCAGCTCATTCCTTCGATCTTTATTATTGAATGCTCTGTGGGTTTCACTGGCTCTTATCCAACAATAGGCCTGCACTTTTGGGAGACCCACCCCAATAGGCAAGCTTGAGGCGATCAACAGACTCCAATGGATGGGCAGGCCTCATCATACGATCTACTTGGTGTGCGCCTCTTTTTTTCGGTTCCGGTTCATGAGCCGACTAATTACAACGTAAAGAAAGTAGGCCCCAAAAAAGGCGCCGGTCAGAAAGTAAAAGTTTCCGATAATGTGAGCATAGTTCTCGGCCAGATAAAAAAACCCCGACAAAGCGACCGTGCTCCCCAAGACCAGCAACCATAGGGTAATAAGGGGCTTCATTTTAGACTCCTTCTGCGATATCCGGTCCCTGCATTCTCGGAAAAAACTCCGGCGACATTTTGGTTCTTAATATCTCCGGCATCGGCAAAGCTAAAATACGTCCCATTGCCGACGATAATGTGATCGAGTACCGGGATGCCCATCAAATCTCCTGCCGCGACAAGGCGCTCCGTTATCTGTTTATCTTGTCGGCTGGGGGTCGGATCCCCGCTGGGGTGATTATGAACAAAAATCACGGAAGCCGCCGATTCGCGGACAGCCGGGCCAAAGGCCTCTCGTGGATGAACGACCGTTGACGTCAAACTCCCCTCCGAAACGGTTTCGTCGTAGATCACCCTGTTTTTCTGATTGAGTAACACGATCTTAAAATACTCTTTGCTTGCGCCCTGCAACAAGGGAGCAAAATGTTCATAGACGGTCCGACTGTCCAAGAGCGCCGTCCCTTCGGAGAAGGGAGAAGCCAATGAACGGCGCCCCAATTCGAATGCCGCTTTCAAGAGCACCGCCTTCGCGGGGCCGATGCCTTTTACCGAGCAAAGCTCGGAAATGCTGACCTTGGTCATCCGGGACAAAGGCGAATACTTCTTGGAAAGCTGCATCGCCAGCTGAAGCACATTTTCCCCGCCCGATCCTGTTCGGAGCAAAATAGCCAAAAGTTGCGCATCCGAGAGCGCACCAGATCCGCTCTTCAACAACCTTTCCCTGGGCCGTTCCCCCAGTGGCCACTCTTTTATCCTTGACATATTCCATAATCCGGAGACGAATAGTGCCAATTTCTGCGTGCACATGGAACAAATTTTGTCAGCATTGTCAAAAAATTGACAAAACCACAAAACATAAAACCATAACTCCTATAAATAACAACGGAATTTATAATTGACGATCTACGGCACCCCCTTTGCATTTCTTCCAGATATCTCATCTACAATAAAAGGAGGTCAAAATGAAATGTCCAAAATGTAGCGGGTTAATGTACGTCGAGCGCCTCTCAGACTTCTTTGTGATCTTTCATGTGTGGAAATGCATTAACTGCGGCGCCCTCATTGACAAGACCATCCTGGAAAATCAGAAACGCAGCCTGCCCCCGATTGAAGCGATGGCGGTATCGAAAACAAAGTGATCGATCGCGGGTATTTTTCAACCGGCGATATCGCAGGAAAACACAAAAGAAAAGCGTTTTTCTTCTCCGGTTTCGGCAACCCGAATACCTTCTAAATTCAAGACCACGTTTTCGCAGTGGTTTTGCTTCAACTTTCTAAAATAGATCAAGCCCCTCTGTTGTTGGCCCGGTTCTACCGTTCCTCCCTGTAATCCCGCCGCCTTAATCCGAGCAATCTCTTCTCTTACCTTTTTTTCCGATTTCGGGATCAAAGTAAAGGTCGTCGCAGCATCCCCCAATTTATAATACTTTATGCTTGCCTCTTGGTCTAAGGCTGCAAAACGTTGATCTTCTTCAATAAGGAGGTAGCTTTGTCTTGGATCGAATTCTAAGGACTTCATGGTATTGTTAACCAGGGCGACTTCAAAGGCGGTAAAATAGGCGGAGACATCCATTTTCCACAGTTTCTCGTCCTCCGATCCAAGGCCCTGCGTAACCACCGGTTTCACAAACAGATTAATGGACTCTTTCGAAGTCGAGACCTCCCCTTTGGATACCGGTTTTAAAGCTGGTGATAAGGAGGTACAACCGAAACAGAACAGCGAGAGGGCAATAACGAGTTTTCGCATTAGTGTGCCTTTCGATAAGATAAAAAAATAATGGTTGATTATAGTCATTACCTAAATTAAAGTCAAAAAAAGGCGGCGTTTTTAATCAGCGTGACCGTCTACGGGAAAGCACGCAAAGGGGCCTACGATTCGAATCATTTCAGGAGTAATAAAAGGACGAAAGCTCTCCGCACCTGCTGGCTTAAGTCTTCGCCCAAGCCCCGAAAAGGTCAGGGGCGCACTTTTTAATATTTTAGGCGATAAAATTGTCGATGCACGCTTTCTCGACCTTTATGCGGGCACCGGAGCCGTCGGCATTGAGGCTTTAAGCCGCGGGGCGAAGTCGGTCAGCTTTGTAGAAAGCGACCGGACACATCTGGCCGCACTCAAAAAAAATCTAAACCTCTGGCCTCAACAAACACAATGGCAAGTCTTCGGAAGCGCGGCATCCGATTTTTTAAAGCGAAACACTCACTCTTTCGACTTCATCTATATCGACCCCCCCTACGGAAGCGACGAGATCGAAAAAATGTTGCCAACCCTGAAGCAGGGTGATATCATACGTCTTCATGGCATGGCCATATTCGAGCATTTTTATAAACGAATATTGCCGCTGGAAATCGGCGCTTTTCACCTAATCAAACACTCTCGGTACGGAGAAACCGTGCTCTCTTTTTATGGAAAGTCGTGAACCCGCTCAGATCGCGGTCTACCCGGGCACCTTCGATCCGATCACCAATGGCCACATCGATATCATCTCCCGCGCCCTTCGGCTTTTTCAAAACCTGGTTATCGCGGTTTCTCCAAATCCCCGCAAGGCGCCTCTGTTTACCCTTGAAGAACGCATAAACATGATTCATGAGGCGACCGAGGGAATGACCCATATTCACATTGAACCCTTTGATGGCCTCTTAACCAGCTATGTCCGTAATAAAGGCGCCGTTGCGATTATTCGAGGCATTCGAGCTATTTCCGATTTCGAGTACGAATTCCAAATGGCCCTCATGAATCGCAAGCTCGATAACAAAGTCGAAACCCTATTTCTGATGCCGAGCAACGAATATACCTACATCTCGTCGAGCCTCATCAAGGAGGTCTCCAGTTTAGGCGGTGACATTTCCGGATTGGCGCCAAAATGCGTCGAAGAACAACTCCTAAAAAAATCGGGGATAAATAAAAAATGAAACTGGCCCAACGTCTCCAACAAATCAAAGCCTCGCCCACCATGGCGGTCGCCGCGAAAGCCAAGGCCCTCATCGCACAAGGCCACGACATTACACTTCTCGGCCTGGGCGAACCCGATTTTCAAACGCCGCAAGTCGCCGCCGACGCGGGTATTGAGGCCATCCGCTCAGGCTACACCAAGTATACGGCGTCCTCCGGATCGGACGAGTTAAAAGAAGCCATCATTCAAAAATTCAAAACGGACAACGGTCTTGACTATCAGAAAAAAGAGATTATCGTTTCTTGCGGGGCAAAGCACACCCTCTACAACATCTCGCAAGTGCTTTTCGAGGCGGGCGACGAAGTCATTATCCCCGCTCCCTATTGGGTCTCATACCCCGACCAAGTCTTAATTGCAGGCGCCACGCCGGTCTTTATTCAAACGAAGGAGGAAGACGGCTTTTTAATTACGTCCAATCAGCTCAAACAGGCGATCACGCCGCGGACCAAGGCCATTATTTTTAATTCGCCCTCAAATCCCACTGGTGCGATTTATCCGGCCGAACGCTATGAAGACTTGGCCGATTTGCTGTTATCAACACCGCTTTGGATTATTTCGGACGAAATATACGAAACCTTCTGCTACAACGGCGGGGCGCATACCAGCATCGCCGCCCTAAGCCCGGAGCTGAAAAAGAAAACCATCGTGGTCAACGGCGTTTCGAAGGCCTATTCGATGACGGGCTGGCGGATCGGATACGCCGCCGGGCCGAAGGAAATCATCGATGCAATGGATATGGTGCAAAGCCAAAGCACTTCCAATCCGGCTTCCATTTCCCAAAAGGCCGCCCTCGCCGCGCTTAGGGGAGGCGCCGCATTTACGGAAATGATGGTAAGCGAGTTCGAAAAGAGAAGAAACCTCATGGTGAAAGGACTGAATGGGATTAAGGGTATTCGATGCGCCACGCCCCCGGGCAGCTTTTACCTTTTTCCGAATATCCAAGACACATTCGGAAAGCGATTCGAGTCCTGGTCGATTCGATGCGCAACGGATTTGGCCTCTTTTTTATTAGAGGAAGGCGGCGTCGCGACCGTTCCGGGAGAGGCCTTCGGCGCGGACGGCTATCTCAGATTATCCTATGCCTCGCCCACAGAAGACTTGGTCGCCGGCCTCAAAAAAATAGAACGCGCCGTCTCGAAATTATCTTAAAGAAAAGGAGAACACCAGTTTGCCAATCTATGAATACGAATGCACCAAGTGCAAAAATCGCGTTGAAATCATTCAAAAAGTGAGCGACCCGCCCTTAAAGCGCTGTAGAGAGTGCAAGGGATCGCTTCAAAAAATCGTCTCTGCCGCAGGGCTTCAATTTAAAGGCAGCGGTTGGTATATCACCGACTACGCTAAAAAGAACGGCCAGCCCACCACCCCGCAAAAAGAAGAAAAAAAAGCGGAAAGTGGGAGCGCATCCGAAAGCGCGAGCCCCTCGGAAAGCAGCGCCAAAAAGGACAGCACCGTCGAAAAAAAGCCGAGCAAAAAACAGAAAGACTGAGATTAAAACCTGCCTATGCTTCCTGTCGATGGGTGGAGCAAGGCCCCATTGACAGGAAGGCAAAACACACGCCTTTGCTCTTAAAGCCCCTCACCTTTCCCTTGAATACATGCACGTCTTCCCCTGCCTTAAACAGCATTAATTTGGCGAAGAAAGGGCCTATTCTTTTTTGTAGGCAATCGTACACCTACTGTGCTATACTCTGCTCTAGCTGGACGCATTCTGGTCTGCGTCGAAAGTCCTCGCGGTCAATCCCTAGTTCCATTTTTATCGGTTCACCTCGAAAATCACTCACATTAAAAATGCCCCGACCGGTACACAAAGCGCATTGCTTTGCGTGGGCCTCATTAGGAGCCTACAATTGATAACATTTGAATCACTCGGTCTATCGACCGAACTATTGCGTGCAATCGCCGAACAGGGCTACACGGAACCCACGCCTGTGCAAGAACAGGCCATACCCATCATCCTTGAAGGGGCCGATCTTATGGCCCGCGCGCAAACCGGAACCGGCAAAACCGCCGGCTTCACCTTGCCCTTGCTTCAAAAACTAAATGCCTCCCCCACAAAGGCAGGGCAACGGCGCCCGGTACGCGCCCTCATTTTAACCCCCACGCGCGAACTGGCCGCGCAAGTGCAGGAGAGTGTCGTAAGCTATGGAAAATACCTCCCCTTAAAATCCACCGTCGTTTTCGGGGGGGTCAACATCAATCCGCAAATCTCGAAGCTGCGCATTGGCGTCGATGTTTTAGTCGCCACACCTGGCCGTCTGCTCGACCATGCCCGGCAAAAAACGGTGGATCTCTCCAAAGTAGAATTTTTGGTTTTGGATGAGGCGGACCGTATGTTGGACATGGGTTTTCTCCCCGATATTAAAAAAGTCATGGCGCTCTTGCCGAAACAACGGCAAACATTGCTTTTCTCCGCGACCTTTTCCGATGAAATTAAAAAGCTGGCTGCCACGTTCTTGAGGACGCCGAAGACGGTGGAGATCGCCCGTCACAACACCCCCTCCGAATTGGTTGAGCAGATCGTGCATCCAGTCGACCGCGAACGCAAACGGGCCTTGCTGTCCTGGATGATCGGCGAGAAAAACTGGAAACAGGTCCTCGTCTTCACCCGCACCAAACATGCGGCCAACCGGCTCTCGAAACAGCTTTCGCAGGATGGCATATCGGCCGACGCCATTCATGGCAATAAAAGTCAGGGTGCTCGCACCCGCGCACTGGCCGAATTTAAAGCGGGCAAGGTTCGGGTCTTAGTGGCTACTGATATCGCCGCCCGCGGCCTCGATATCGATCAGCTGCCGCACGTGGTCAACTTCGAGCTCCCGAACGTCCCGGAAGATTATGTCCACCGCATCGGGCGGACCGGCCGCGCGGGAAGAGAAGGTCAGGCGGTTTCCTTGGTCTGCATCGATGAGCATCAGCATCTCAAAAACATCGAGAGACTCGTGAAAATCGATCTGCCGAAGCTCGTCATCCCCGGCTACGAACCCAATCCTCTCATCAAGGCCGAGGCCATTCCAAACGGCCGAAACGGTGGCAACAGAAGCGGGGGATCGAGCCATCGCTGGGAGAGCGGTCGACCCCGCTCCAATCACGGGGCAAAGACCCGGTCTTCCGGTCAAGGACACCAATACCGCTAAAACCGAAGCGATTCGTTTCGGGCAACAGCCCAAGATCCGCACAGGGTCTTGGGCTGTTTTTGTTTGGAAAAGCCGCTTCCGCAGGGCCGATCTTTTCGGCTAAAATCGGCCAAAAATTCCTCGGATTTATTGACTCTCCCCGGGCAAAATGATAGATTGGCCCCACTTTTATGCTGGCCCTCAAACGTCTTCGCGACAATCTGGATCAAGTCAAAACAGGTCTCGCCTCAAGGCAAATCAACCTTAATTTCGACGCATGGTTCAAGGCCGATCAAGAGCAGCGCCAACTTAAACAACAGATCGAAGCCCTCAAATTCAGGCAAAACCAAGCCTCGCAAGAAATCCCCAAACGCAAAAAAGCCAAAGCACCCATCGATGACATCCTGAAGGAAATGAAAGAGGTCTCCGATCAAATCGGAAAGCTCGAAGGCGACTTAAAAACCATCGATGCGGAAAATACGACCTTTCTGCTGGGCCTGCCCAACCTCCCTCACCCCTCCGTCCCGCTGGGAAAAGACGAAGGCGACAATAAAGAAATCCGCCGTTGGGGCAGTGCCCCCTCTTTTGCCTTTGCACCGCTAAACCATTGGGATCTCGGAGAGGCCCTCGGCATTTTGGATTTCGACCGAGGCGCAAAAATCGCCGGCGCACGCTTCGTTCTTTATAAAGGATTGGGCGCGCGACTCGAACGGGCGCTGATCAATTTCATGCTCGACTTGCACACCGGCGCACACGGATATACCGAGATGCTTCCCCCTGCCATCGCCAACCGCACAAGCATGACCGGAACGGGACAGCTCCCAAAATTTGAGGACGACCTCTTTAAACTAAAAGATGACGATTATTTTTTAATCCCAACCGGCGAGGTCCCACTCACGAATATCCACGCCGACGAAATCCTCGCTGAAGCCGATCTGCCTTTATCCTATACGGCCCATACCCCCTGCTTCCGCCGGGAGTCCGGATCCTATGGAAAAGACACCCGCGGCCTCATCCGCCTCCACCAATTCAACAAAGTCGAGTTGGTTAAATTCTGCACCCCTGCACAGTCTTACGATATTTTGGAACAACTGCTCACCGATGCCGAGGCCGTCCTTCAAAAACTCGGACTGCACTACCGCGTGGTTTCCCTCTGCACCGGCGACTTGGGCTTCTCCGCCGCGAAGACCTATGACATCGAGGTTTGGGTCCCCGCCCAAGAGACCTATCGGGAAATTTCCTCTTGCAGCAATTTCGAAGATTTTCAATCCCGCCGCGCCAAAATCCGCTATCGTACCAACGAGGGGAAAACAGAACACCTCCACACCCTCAACGGTTCGGGTCTGGCCGTCGGACGCACCGTCGTGGCGATATTAGAAAACATGCAGCAGGCAGACGGCAGCGTTCTCATCCCCGAGGTCCTAAGGCCCTACATGGGCGGCCTTGAAAAAATCGCTTAAGGCGTCTATCTTTTTAATCCCCATCGGAGAGGTGGCTGAGTGGTCGATAGCGGCGGTCTTGAAAACCGTTGAACCGCAAGGTTCCCAGGGTTCGAATCCCTGCCTCTCCGCCAGTTCGATACACCACACTTGGCTTTCCACATCCTAATCCCCCGAATCAACCGCACAAGCGATGGCATGTCATGCTTATAACGCTTGACGTTATACACTGAAAGGCGTTATGATTGTTCAGTGATTACGGCATTCAAGGACAAAGAATGCGAAAAAATCTGGCGGGGCGATTTTTCACGGCATTTACCGACAAGTATCCAGCCCGTCGCCAGACGCAAACTCCGGATGTTGAATAATGCGAAGACCTTGAACGATTTGCGCATCCCGTCGGCCAATCGACTCGAAGCATTAAAAGGCGCCAGAAAAGGCCAACACAGCATTCGTATTAACGATCAATGGCGCATCTGTTTTATTTGGGCCAAGGGGAATCCTCAAGATGTCGAAATCGTCGATTATCATTAGGAGACCGTTATGAAAACAAATAAAAAGCTCCCCAATATTCACCCGGGGGAAGTACTGTTGGAAGAATTTTTAAAACCCATGGAGGTCAGCCAAAATGCACTGGCGCGGGCCATCGATGTCCCTCCGCGCCGCATCAATGAGATCGTATTGGGAAAGCGTACCGTGACCGCCGATACCGCATTGCGGCTTGCCCGCGCATTCGGTACTTCGGAGCAATTCTGGATGGGTTTGCAGGCCGATTACGACTTGGAAGAAGCCCGGATAAAAGCGGCGGCGTCTCTTGCGAAAGTACAGCCTGTCGCGGCTTAATTCCGCGCGGTCCGCCTCACTCTCCCCTTCTTGATCTTCACCCCCCGAAACGCTACACTTCTGCCGGAGATTTTCACCCCACTTACGACACATTTGGAGCCCCTATGAGCGATAAAGAAAAAGAAGAAAGCATTCTCTCGAAATTTTCAAATCAAGATCCCTCCGCCGGCGGCTATGGTGAAACGGAGCACGCAGGACACGAAGAACACGAAGGGCACACACACCCCAAACGCGGAAAGACGAGCGGCGCGGCGAAGGCGAAAAAGAAAAAAAAGAACAAGGCCGCGAAGAAGTCGCGGAAGAAGAATCGGAAGTGAGTCCCTCTCTAAACAGGGAGACGAATCGATTGCATTCGGTCCTTCGCTTTTTGCATCCGCTGAGCGCGATTCTTTTTTTCGCCCTGATCATCGCAGTCTTCCCTCAACATCTTTTTGCAAAGACGATCACGGTGCCCACGGATTTCGATACCATTCAAAAAGCCATCAATGAAGCGGTTTCAGGCGATCTTATCCTGGTGAAGGCTCGGGATCTGCCTTACATAGAACAGCTCATCTTGAAGGCTGGAATCACCTTGGAGGGGGAGGAAACCGCCCGGACGATCATCGGTGGCTCCGGATCGGGCACCGTCATTACCGTCGGCAACAATACCACCCTGCGCAAGCTCACGATCCGGGGCGGGCTCACCGGTATCGCCGCAACGAATGTCGCCAACATTGTTATTTCAAACAACATCATCGTCGATAACGATACGGGAATAAATTGCACAAATGCCGGGGTCACCATCACTCAAAACACCATCGCCAGCAACACGCTTGGCGGCATCTCCTGTGCCGATACCCAAAGCATTTCCATTACCAATAATCTCATCACGAATAATGGAAGCGGCATTACGGTCAACAATATCGCCACGGCCACTGTGGGTAACAATGGTTTTTTCGCAAATAGCAGCAACGGAGCAGAAGGCGACGATCCGGTCAAAGGGGGCAATCCACGCTATGTGAACGCGGCTCAAAATGACTATCACTTCTTAAGCGGATCGCCCTATCTGGGACTCGATCTGCTGAACCCTACGGACGATCTGGGTGCCTATGGCGGAAGCGGAGCGGATCTAAGGCCTCTCCGGATTACGGGATTGAGCATCACCCCTGGCGTGGATGCCTTCGACCTCAGCTGGCAACCCAACTTGGCCTACAATATTACGGGCTACAGAATCTATTTCGATAAAACCAAGGGCGCCCACCTCAATCCACAGCAAAGCGGCCTTTGCGACAGCAATCCCTGCCGCTACACTTCAACGGCGCTCGATACGACGGTAACCGCACCCGGGGCCCCCACCTTGCTCCCGGCACGCATCGGAGATCAAAAGCTTTTTTTAAACTGGACCTCGCCCGCAAACCCGGCTAATATTTCCAATTACAAAATCTACTGGGGAACGGTTTCAAGCGATTACAGCGCCCCGGGCTCGCCACGGGTCCTTGGAAACCAGAGCGCCCACACGCTATTAAATCTTATCAACGACATTACCTACTTCGTTGCGATTAAAGCCATCATCCGCCCCCGCTTTTATATCTCGGTGACCGCCATCGACAACGCATCCTCGGTCAATGAAAGCCGATTTTTCGAGGAAAGGGATGTCTTTCTCGACACAGACACGGAGGCGGAGAGTCCCTTCTCGAACGAAGTCCAAGAATTTCCGGGACAGGTGGCCCCATTCCCCGAGCTGCCCGATGAAGGCGGATGCTTTATTGCCACGGCGGCCTTTGGCTCGCCGCTCGCCCCCCACGTGCAGATCCTTCGGGCCTTTCGCGATCGCTACCTCCTGCCCACGGCATGGGGTAGGCGCTTCGTCGCCCTTTATTACGAACTCGGACCCCCCGGGGCCCAGTACATCCAAGAACACGCGGCCCTCAAATCCCCGGTCCGGCTCCTGCTCTTGCCTCTCATCGGCCTGGCCTACTTTCTCCTCCAAACCACAATCCTTCAAAAAGTGCTGGTCTGTCTGGTCTTGCTGGCCTTTTCCCTACTCGTCATTTTCATGCTCAGGCTCCGTCATCGGCAGGCAAGGAGGGCGATACCTTGAAGACCCTTCTGCAGATAGTAAGCGTCCCCTTTCTCTTCATCCTATTTACGCTTTGTGGGCCATCCTCCTCCCAGGCCGCGTCGTCGCCACGCTGGTCTGTCGCGATTAAGGGCGGTCTTTTCGCGCCAAGCCTCTCGGAATGGGAACAACAGTATGGAGACAAAACGGAAACGATAGTCGGATTAAGCCTTGGCTTTAAATTAACGACTCGGCTCGAAATCGGCATCGAAGGCGCTTATTTTTCAGATGAAGGAAAGGCCCTGAGCACACTGGGACGTCCCAGTGGAATCCCTCAGGAATTCGAGCTCTTTCCCCAGCAGGCCTACCTCCTCTACCAATTCGCTTTTTTGAAAGATCAAGCCCTCGTCCCCTATCTGGGCGGCGGTTACAGCCGCTTCACTTATCGCAGTCAATTGGATGGAGGCAATACGATAAAAGGCGCTCAAGAAGGCTACCATTACCGGGCAGGCCTGGCCCTCCTTTTAGACTGGATCAACCCGAGCATGGCGCACGACGCAGAGGAATGGGGGCTCGACAATAGTTATCTCTTCATCGAAGCCCAATACGCCAAGATTGAAGATTTTGGGGATGCCCCCATCGACCTGGGCGGCTGGAGCTATTGGGGCGGCTTGTCCTATGAGTTTTAGAAGCGTCGCCCTGGGATCTTGTCCGACTTAAAAGTCAAAGATAGATTTTCTTTTTCTTGCCTCTGAATGATTTTCAGCTCGGCAAGTTAATCCCCCCTTTGAAAAAGGGGGGCAAGGGGGGATTTAAACAGGTCAACAATACGAATAAGGATAAAATCCCCCTCACTCCCCCTTTTTCAAAGGGGGAGGCATAAGATACATTTTGCTGAAGATTATATAGAGGCATGTTGTTTTTTTAACTGACGTATTAAAAGGATCGCATCTCCTTTATTTTGAATCGAAGACACTCGCAAGTTCTGCCCTCCCCTCCTTGATCTTCACTCCCCGAAACGATACACTCAGCCCAAATTTAGCCCATCACGGACAACAGACTGGGGAGCCCGATAAGCGAAAAAATAAATCCGCGAAGAAATCTCGGAAGTAAGGAACGTGCCCTAATGCCTCGAGTCGTTATTGAAAACCCAATCATCAATTCTCCTTTCGAGGAACCGACTCGTCACTTCAAGTTTGATAACGAGGGAATCACGGATGAAGTGGTCGAGGGCCGACGCATCAGTTCGTATTTTGTCCCCATTGCCCGACCTAAAAAGAAGAAGGGCTCTACTCAGCAAGGCCTATTCGATACAGAATGGACACAAGACCGCATCGAAGAAAACAAACTCGTCAATGACATTCGCCGACGCGTCGCATTGTGGAGGCAAGGAGGATACGTTGGGGTGACGCCGACGACGGCACGTTTGATTGAGTACTGGACCGATACATGCCGGGAGAAAAAACTTTTTTTCTGCCAAAACGAAGCGCTCGAAACCGCTATCTATATTACCGAGGTTGCCAAGAAGTACGGCGACGCATGGATAGAGAATGCCCTGCGCGAAGCGAACGACACATCGAACCCCGGCCTACTACGCACGGCCTTTAAGATGGCGACCGGCTCCGGAAAGACCGTCGTCATGGCCATGCTCATTGCATGGCATACGCTTAATAAGCGCGCCAACACGCAGGACGCCCGCTTCTCCGATACCTTCCTGATCGTGACGCCAGGCATTACCATCCGCGACCGTCTGCGCGTGCTGCTCCCGAACGATCCGGAAAACTATTACCGCCAGCGTGATATTGTCCCTCCTCAGCTAAAAGATCAACTTGGGCACGCAAAAATTCTCATCACCAACTACCATAAATTCCTACTGCATGAGAAGGTCGCCGCCGGAAAAATCACGAAGTCTATTTTGGCTGATGGCGGTCCCAGCCCCTTCACGGAAACCCCCGCCCAGATGGTGCGCCGCGTCTGCCGCGCGTTGAGTACGAAGAAAAACATCGTCATCCTAAACGACGAAGCGCACCACTGCTACCGCCGCAAACCCGAGGGCGAGGACGAAAAACTCACGGGCGACGATCGCATCGAAGCCAAGCAACGCAACGAAGAGGCTCGCGTCTGGATTTCCGGCATCGAGGCCGTGAAATCCAAGATCGGCGTGAAGGCGATCTACGATCTTTCAGCTACGCCGTTTTTCTTAAATGGTTCGGGCTACAGCAAGATTACGCCAGACGGAAACAAAATCACCGAGGGGCTTCTCTTCCCCTGGGTGGTCTCGGATTTTTCGCTGATTGACGCCATCGAGGCTGGCATCGTCAAAGTGCCCCGCGTGCCGGTGGCTGACGACTCAATGACGGGTGAGCAGCCCACCTACCGCGACCTGTGGCTACGCATCCGGGAGGACCTGCCTAGAAAAGGACGCAAAACCGACGAGGTGGGGGGCGCTCCGAAGCCTCCCCTCGAGCTGCATGGGGCATTACTCAGTCTCTACGGCAACTACGAGAAGTATTATCGCCTCTGGGAGCAGAACAGCGAGGCTCATGCTCGTGGCATCACACCTCCGGTGTTCATCGTCGTTTGCAACAACACCAATGTTTCCAAGTTGGTCTTCGACTTTATCGGCGGATGGGAAAAGCAGATCGGTGAAAAGACCATTGTGCAGGCCGGGGAACTGCCGATCTTTCGTAACGACGACGGCAATGGCGCATGGCTACACCGTCCGAACACGATCTTAGTGGACAGCCAACAGCTCGAATCCGGCAAGGCGATGAGCGACGACTTCAAGAAGATCGCGGCCCGTGAAATTGACGAGTTCAAAGCGGATTATCGCGCCCGCTTTCCCGGGCGTGATACAGACGACCTTGCCGACGAAGACCTGCTCCGCGAAGTAATGAATACCGTTGGCAAGGCGGGCAAGCTGGGCGAACACGTGAAGTGCGTGGTCAGCGTCTCTATGCTCACCGAGGGCTGGGACGCCAACACCGTCACCCATGTTCTCGGCGTGCGCGCCTTCGGCACGCAACTGCTATGTGAGCAGGTGGTTGGCCGTGCCTTGCGCCGCATGAGTTACGCCGCCAACGAGAAGGGGCATTTCAATCCTGAATACGCCGAAGTTTATGGTGTGCCGTTCTCTTTCATCCCGTGCAGTGGAGCAACCACAGACCCCAAGCCCGGCCCGCTGCCCACCCGCGTGCGCGCCCTCGAAAGCCGCATCGCCTGCGAGATCACATTTCCCCGGCTGCTAGGGTATCGCTACGACGTGGCCGGCGAACGGCTCACAGCGACCTTCACTGACGAATCCAGGCTGACACTCTCGACTGCTGACATCCCCACCAAGACCGAGAACGCGCCCATCGTCGGCGAGTCCAGCATCCACACACTCGACGATCTCAAGCGCCACCGGCCCAACGAAGTCGCATTCCTGCTGGCAAAACTGACGCTAGAAAAGTATTTCAGACAGGATGGCGAAATACGGGCCGACCGACCCAAAGAGCACAAGTTCGACGGCGAGGTGAAGCTCTGGCTCTTCCCGCAAATGCTAGGCATCGCCAAACGCTGGCTGGCCGAATGCGTCACGCTCAAGGACAACACCTTCCCACAATTGCTTTTGTTGATCGAGTTCGCGCATGACGCCGCAGACCGCATCTACAAGGCCATCGTCGTCTCGACCGACGGCACGGCTGCGCTCAAGCCCATCTTGCGCCCGTATGACACACTCGGCTCCACCCGTTATGTTGATTTCGACACCACCCGGCCGGTCTATGCGACCAAAGCCGATAAGTGCCACGTCTCCCACGTCGCTGCCGATACCGACTCGTGGGAGCAGAAAATGGCGGAAGCCCTGGAAGACATGCCCGAGGTGAAGCGTTACGTCAAAAACCACAAACTCGGCTTCACCCTCCCCTACACGCTGAATGGCGAAGAAAAGAATTACTTCCCCGATTTCATCGCCTGCATCGACGACGGGCGAGGTCCGAACGATCTTTTAAACTTGATCGTCGAAGTCACCGGCGAGAAGAAAAAAGACAAGGCCGCCAAAGTCGCGACAGCGCGAACACTGTGGGTGCCAGCCATCAACAACCATGGCGGCTTCGGGCGCTGGGCCTTTATCGAGATTGACGATCCGTGGGACACAAAAAACAAAATTCGTGCTAAACTGGCCCAAACACAGGAGGCTCGCCTGTGAACCGGAAAAAATTACTCAAACGGCTTTCCCAAGGCGTATTGCAAAACGTCGCCTTCGGGGCGATGCAAAACCTGGTCGAGGGCTTCGGTTTCCGATTCGCAAGGGCAAAGGGCAGCCATCGCATCTTCGTCCATCCGGAAATCCCGGAACTGATCAATCTGCAAGAAGTGAAGGGAGAGGCCAAACCTTATCAGATTCGGCAATTTTTGCGCCTGGTCGAACGTTATAATCTTAAAATGGAGGACGACGCATGAGCGATTATCACATCAACATCTTTTTTAGCGAGGAAGACGGCGGCTACATCGCCGACATCCCCGATTTGGCCGCCTGCTCCGCCTTCGGGGCGACGCCGGAGCAGGCGCTGGCGGAGGTGGAGCAGGCCAAGAAAGCCTGGCTGGAAACGGCCCGTGAAGCGGGAAAGCCGATACCCCCGCCGCGTTACCGCCCACTGATTTACCAGGTTGCGCCATAGTTTTCTTGGAAAGGATAACGATAAGGCCGTAGAGGAACCCGCCCATGGCGAAAAGGAAAAGCACCCCGAAAAAAGTCGCCTCCATTAAACACAAAGACAAGCGCGCCAACATTCCCACGGAGGAATTACGCGACTTTGTGGCCGAGGATGAGCTGAGCCCCAAGACCCTGCTGTATCCGCGCGACCCCTCCCTCGATCCGCAACTGGTCTGGAAAGGAAAAGATGAGCAGGATCGCGAAGACCTTGCCGTGCCCGTGGTGCCGATCTACATCCAGGAGAAGATTCACCCGCAGGCCATCATTGACGCGCTGCCCCGCATCGAACAGCCCGGCGACAACCAGACTAACCTCTTCGCCGACTTCAACGGCGGCCCGCACGACTTCGACCAGAAGGTTGAGTTCTACCACCACGAGCAGAACTGGACCAACCGCCTCATCCTCGGCGATTCGCTGCTGGTGATGACCTCACTGGCCGAGAAGGAAGGGCTCAAAGGCAAGGTGCAGATGATGTACTTTGATCCGCCCTACGGCATCAAGTTCGGCTCCAACTGGCAGGTCAGCACGCGCAAGCGCGACGTGAAGGACGGCAAGGCTGAGGACGCCACCCGCCAGCCCGAACAGGTGCGCGCCTTCCGCGACACCTGGAAACTCGGCATTCACTCCTACCTGGCCTACCTTCGCGACCGGCTGATAGTGGCCCGCGACCTACTCACCGAGACGGGCAGCATCTTTGTGCAGATTGGGGATGAGAACGTGCATCTGGTTCGGTGCGTGATGGATGAGGTGTTTGGGAGTGAGAATTTTGTGTCACAGATCGCATTTGCGAAGACCAGCGGCTTTTCCTCGGATTTCGTAAGCAACATCTGCGATGAAATCCTGTGGTACGCCAAATGCAAAGAAACATGCAAGTTTCGCAGTCTCTACGGAGGAAAACGTGAGGGGGAAACTGGCGCAAGCAAATACCGGCCATTCGAGACCATAAAGGCTGCACAAGCTCTTGGGCACGACCCCAATCGACAGGCTGTATCGGATCAGCTAACTTCTCAAGGTCCGTCAAATACGGATCAAATCTTTCATTTGCAAGGAAAGCCCTGGACACCGCCGCAAGGCATGCACTGGAAGACAACTGTTGACGGGCTAGAACGTCTCGGTTTCGCACTTCGTGTATTCATTGAAGGGAACTCAATACGTTACCTGCGCTTTTTGGATGACTTTGCCGCATCCCCTATGTCAAATGTGTGGCTGGACATCGGCGGAATTCAAAGCCGAACAGATCCGAAAGTCTATGTCGTCCAAACGGCCACTGAGGCTGTGAAGCGCTGCCTGCTCATGACCACCGACCCCGGCGACCTGGTGCTCGACCCCACCTGCGGCAGCGGCACCATGGCCTACGTTTCCGAACAATGGGGCCGGCGCTGGATAACCTGTGACACCAGCCGCGTCGCCCTGGCGCTGGCGCGCACCCGCCTGATGGCCGCCAAGTATTTCTACTACCTGCTGGCCGACTCGCCCGAAGGCATCAAGAAGGAAATGGAACTGACCGGCAAAGTGCCGCCCGAATACAAGACGGAAAGCGACATCAAGAAGGGCTTCGTCTACAAGCGCGTGCCGCACGTCACGCTCAAATCCATCGCCAATAACCCGGACATCAAGGAGGGTATGACGCGCGAGCAGATCGACGCCGCCATCGCCCGCCATGCTGACACCGAAACGCTCTTCGACCAGCCCTATGAGGACAACAAGCGCGTGCGGGTGTGCGGGCCGTTCTCGGTGGAAAGCCTGTCGCCGCATCGGGTGCTGTCTACCGCCGACCCTTCGACAAGCTCAGGGCAGGCTCAGGACGGCTCCGTGACAGAGCAGGAAGGCCGCAAGCAGCAGGACTTCGCCACCATGATTCTGGACAACCTCAAGAAGGCGGGCGTGCAGAATACCCGCAAGGGCGAGCGGCTCACCTTCGACCGGCTCGACCCCTACGCCGGGGCGTGGCTGCACGCGGCGGGCGAATACACCGACGCCGACGGCAAGACCCGGCGCGTAGCCGTCTCCATCGGCCCAGAGCACGGCACCGTCGGCCCGCAACAGGTGAAGGAAGCCGCCAAGGAAGCGGTGCAGGGCGTGGGTTTCGACATGCTGATCGTCTGCGGCTTTGCTTTCGACCCGCACGTCGCCGAAGAGGTGAAACGCTACGGCAAGTTGACCGTGCTGCCGGCCAAGATGAATCCCGACTTGGCAATGGGCGACGAACTGCTGAAGAAAACCGGGGCGGGCAACCTTTTCATGGTTTTCGGCGAACCGGACGTCAAAATTACGAAACAGAAAAACAATCAAATCGTCGTCGAAATCAAAGGGGTGGATGTCTACGACCCAACGACGGGTCAAATCCGCAGCGCCGCCACGGACGACATCGCCTGCTGGTTCATCGACACCGATTACAACGGCGAGAGCTTCTTCGTGCGCCACGCCTATTTCACCGGGGCCGATGAACCCTACGACAAGCTCAAGCGAGCGCTACGGGCAGAGATTGACGAAGCGGCCTGGGACAGCCTCTACAGTACCACCAGCCGCCCCTTCGATGCGCCCGAGTCGGGCAAGATCGCCGTGAAGGTCATCAACCACTACGGCGACGAGGTATTGAAGGTTTTCGAAATTTAATGAAGAAACCGAAGCCCCAACGACCGTATTAAATCGAAGGATAAATCCGGAAAGACACTGAAGGCGATATAAACGGCGCTTGCAAAAACCAACGCCTAAAACCAAAAAGACCGAAATATCAAATTGCCATAAGCTTCGCCCTGGTGGCCCTAACTAATTGCGCTGCCATGCGATAAAATAATTCATCGTCTTGTTGAAAGGTCCGCCAAACCTCTCACTCACTCCCTCAACTGGAACGATAGGCTATCTACCCACAAGGCACATTTCTTCCTGGCCTTCCTTTTTAAGTTGCGCTTCGACATCTTCATCGGGTATTTTATCGCGTTCAAATTTCAGATCGATTTACCCGTAAGCCGATGACGCTAGGCGTCGCCCCGG